>Ga0163215_100314_pt1 | contig 98137 bp, 87 predicted proteins | sample SynspAceP_FD_185934 | JGI IMG/M metagenome (GOLD analysis project Ga0163215, IMG submission 185934) | Saline lake microbial communities from Ace Lake in Antarctica - Synechococcus sp. Ace-P (Hybrid Assembly) | ecosystem: Environmental > Aquatic > Non-marine Saline and Alkaline > Saline | place...
GCATCCGCAGCTTGTACATCAGCGTTTTTCTTTAAGGCGAGATGCAGCTCAGTAAATTTAGCGTTGAGCTGCTGTTGCACATTATCATCGCTCAACATGGGTAACAACAACTCGCTAATGGTCTGAGCATTGACTTCTTCTTGCAATAATTCAGGTACTACTTTTTCGTCGGCTAGTACATTAGGCAGAGCGAAATATTTGGCTTTATACAGCCATTTCATCATTAGATGGGTGAGTTTATTCAAGCGATAAGCCGCGACCATGGGCCGTTTACATAACATGGCTTCTAAGGTTGCTGTGCCTGATGCCAATAACACCGCATCTGCTGCAATCATCACCTGTCTGGCATGACCTATCACGATGCGATAATCAACATACAGAGCATGATTAGCAAAAAAGCTTTCAACTTGAATCTTACGTTGGCGATTAACCACAGGTATGAGTATTTTTAAATCTGGCTTGGCCTGAGTGAGGATTTCACAGCTTTGCATAAATACCTCTAACAAGGCATCAACTTCACTTTGACGACTGCCCGGTAGCACGGCTAGTACACAATCCTGCGCTTTTAAATTCAGGGCTTTACGCGCGGCGTTTCTGTCAGGCTCTAGCGCAATATCATCGGCTAACGTATGGCCCACAAAAGTACAGGGAATAGCATGTTTGTCATATACCGCTTTTTCAAAGGGAAAAATACTCAGCACCAGATTAGTTGCTTTAGCGATTTTAAATATGCGTTTTTCACGCCACGCCCATACAGTGGGGCTGACATATTGCACGGTAAGTGTGCCCTGACGTTTTAATTTAAGCTCTAAACCCAAATTAAAATCAGGCGCATCAACCCCAATAAATAGATCAATAGGATTGGCTAAAAAGTAATTAAGCAAGGATTTTCGCACAAACAACAGACGGCGGATGCGAGATAATACTTCCACCAAGCCCATCACTGACAGCTCTTCCATTTCAAATAGGGATTCACAGCCTAAGGCCAGCATCTTTGGCCCACCGATGCCCACAAAATGTGCATCGGGATGACGTAGTTTGATTTGTTTTATTAGGCCAGCAGCGAGGATGTCACCGGAGGTCTCACCGGCTACTATGCCAATTCTTAGGGGGTTGTCGCGCATGAGTTAGCGTACAATACCTCGTACTGAATGTTCAACAAAGTCGGCTAAAGGCAATATTTCTGGAGTATCTTTAGCCATTTCTCGTAACAGTATTACCGCTTCATCAGCCAAATTACCGTTGCGATAAAGGACTTTATAAGCGCGTTTAATTTGCATAATAGTCGCAGCAGAAAAACCGCGCCGTTTAAGGCCTTCAGAATTAATTCCGCGGGGTACACTACCTTCTCCAAGCATGACAAAATGCGGAACATCACGCAGCACAATCACGCCGCCACCAATAAAACTGTGGGAGCCAATATGACAAAATTGATGCACTGCAGTCATGCCACCCAAAATAACCCAATCACCCACAGTTACATGACCCGCTAAGGTACATAGCGTCGCCAGTATGCTGTTATCGCCAATCACACAGTCGTGGGCAATGTGCGCATTGGTCATAAATAAATTATGATTGCCAATGCGGGTGATGCCTTTATCTTGCACAGTGCCACGGTGGGCAGTAACCCCTTCACGAAAAACATTATTATCACCAATAATCAATTCTGTCGGTTCGCCTTTATACTTTTTATCTTGGCAATCCTCACCAATAGAAGCAAACTGATAAAAGTGATTACCACTACCTATAGTAGTTTTCCCCTTGATCACAACATGAGATTCTAAGGTGGTGTTATCACCGATAGTCACATTTTCATCAATAATACAAAATGGGCCCACCGATACATTATTGCCGAGTTCTGCGTCAGGATGAATAATAGCTGTTGAATGGATCACAATTACATTTTCCGCATCGCACACATAAAATCAGCTTCGCAAACGCTTTTACCGGCAACGCTGGCCACACCATGAAACATCCAGATACCGCGACGTTCTTTTTTCAATATCACATCCATATCCATTCGATCACCAGGCACTACAGGTCGCTTAAAACGTGCCTTATCGATGCCTGCATACAAATACAAATCGTCTGAGTTGCCTGAGGTTTTGAAGCCCAAAATACCGGCTGCTTGTGCCAATGCTTCAAGTATTAGTACCCCTGGAAAAATAGGTTTACCAGGAAAATGCCCTGTAAAACAAGGTTCATTAAAGGTAATATTTTTATAGGCACTAATTGACTCATTCAGAGTGTAATTTGTGACACGGTCAACCAATAAAAATGGGTATCTATGGGGCAGAAGACTGAGTATTTCTTCTATCTCGATAGTTTGTAATTCGTTTGCCAAAAGGCGTCTCCTCACACTACAACAACCAAATAGATCGACTACTTGGTTTGTAACTTTTCCAAAGTTTTGATGCGCTGATTGAGATTATCAATGTTTTTCAGTGCAACCATGTTTTTGCGCCAATCTTTGTTAGGTGCCGCTGGCATTCCAGAAGAATACACTCCAGGAACAGAAATATTTTTGGTGATCATACTCATGCCAGTCATAAAGACACCGTCACATATGTCAATGTGACCATTGATGCCCACTAAGCCTGCAATACTGCAGTTACGACCGATATTAGTACTTCCAGCAACCACTGAACATGCCGCCATAGCGGTGTTTTCACCAATGACTACGTTATGAGCTATTTGGCATTGATTATCAATAATAACACCGTCATGCAGAATCGTATCATCGAGTGCGCCGCGATCTATGGTTGTGCTCGCGCCAATCTCAACCCGATCACCAATCAAAACACGCCCAAGTTGGGGGATTTTCAACCATTGCCCATTGTCATTGGCATAACCAAAACCATCACTGCCAATCACACTGTTAGCCTGAAACAAACAATTTTTACCGATCACTACACGATGGTAAATAGTCACATTGGCCCACAACTTAGTATTGGCACCTATAACGCTATCTTGTCCCACAAAACAGCCAGCACCAATTTCAACGTTATCGCCCAAGCTCACACCACGTTCTATGACAGCATTAGGACCAATCTTAACATTGTGCCCCAATACAACGTCGTCAGCCACGACAGCTCTTGGCGAAATGTCGTGGGCGGCCGCTGGTGTGGTATCTAATAACTGTGCGACTTTGGCAAAACCCACATAGGGCTTATCCATCACAAGAGCACTGCGCTGGCAGTGCTCTTGTTCATCGGCAGTTACAATAACCGCTTGAGCTGAGGTACTAGACAACTGATTTCGATACTTACTATTAGCCAAAAACGAAATCTGACCATCGCCTGCTTTGGCTAATGTGGATATAGAGTGAATTAGCGTATTTTCACTATCGCCTTCAGCCAAGTGCAATTGAGCACCGATGGCTGAAGCAATGTCTTTTAAACTAATGGCATTAATCAAGTGAACCTTGCTTAAACCTTTGCGGGTTAATTAACTTTAGAAACTTGGTCTAGAACCGACTTAGATATGTCATGATCTGCATTGATAAACGCCACAGCGTTAGCGTTTAAGATCACGTCATATTTTCCTTTAGCCGCCACAGCATCGATACTTTGTTTAATCAAACCAAGTAACTTGTTTTGCTCATCTTTTAAACGTTGCTGAATTTCTTGCTGTAAAGGCTGGGCCTTAACCGTATATTCTTCACGTAAGGCGATGATTTTATCTTCTAGTTCTTTTTTCTCTTTAGCGCTCATTGTCGCCGCATCACGCTGATTTTTTTCAAGATAGTATTTGATATCTTTTTCTAAACGGCTGACTTCTTCCGTTTTATCTTTAAATTCAGCTGCAATGGTCTGCTGAATAGTGGCAGCTTGTGGCATGGCTTGGAATATACCTTGTACATTAACAGCACCAATTTTTTGTTCTGCCATGGCAACAGAACTGGCCATAGCTGTGGTTAACAATGCACTGGCGATTAAACTTTTAGTAAACTTATTCAAAACACACTCCTACTTCTATCGATAACTGGCATTGCTGCCAATATAATTATTAAAATGTTTGACCAATATTGAAGGAGAAGAATTTAATATCATCCCCTTCACGTTCTTTTAACGCTCTAGAAAAACTAAATACCATCGGTCCCATTGGGGACAGCCATTGTACAGAGAGTCCGTAAGAAGATCTAAAAAGAGTTGGATCACTGTAATCAAGCAAGTCATCATTATTGTAGCTTTTGTTGATGGCTAATTGTTTATACTTATTATAATCAAACTCAGTATCCCACACATTACCTACATCGAGGAAGATACTAGTGCGAACTGAGTTATCAAAATCAACCTCTACAAATGGGGTCGGAACAATCAATTCCAAGCCACCCAACGCCATTGCATTGCCCCCTAAAGAGCGACTAGAAATGCTGATCGTATCGTTCTCTGAGCCTGCATAAATGGGCACACCATTTGGATCAGTTAAGACTAAGCTGGGCGAAACCTGAATACCACGGGGACCCACAGTATTATTTTCAAAACCGCGTAAAGAATCGCTACCACCAGCGGTAAAGTGCTGAGTGAAAGGCAAAATTTGATCAATACCATTAACCGAACCATAGCCATTACCATAACCTGCTTTAAAGCGGGCTAAGAACGACCAGCGTTGATTTCTTGACAGAGGAAAATACCACTTAGTATCTAACTCAGTTTTAAAATAATTCACATCCGAGTTAGGAGTAGTAATACTAAACGAAGCACGCTGTGACGACCCTGCAGTAGGAAACACACCGCGGTTAAGGGTTGAGCGTAACCACGCGACTGATCCCAAATAACTATCATAATTAATAGCCGCGTCAGGATCATTAGGATCAACAAACTGATTATTAAAGCGCGTAGTTTGCACGTAAGGCGTATTTTGGAATAGCTCCACACTGCTGTAGGTTAAACCAAAGTTAATACGATTAAATTCATCTATCGGATAACCAACGTTGGCGCCGATTGAATATTGCTTACTGTTGTATTGAATTAAGTTAGCTGAACTACCATCAAACTCACTATATGCAATAGTGCCGCCCAAACTGATTCCATCAATAGTAAAATAAGGGTCGGTATAAGATATTTGCACGCTTTTCTGATAAGAAACGGTACTGACGTTAAATGCGATACGTTTGCCTGTACCTAGGAAGTTATCTTGTTGAATACCCGCTTGTAAGCTCAGTTTAGTTCTATCACCATAACCGATACCCGCATTAAACGATCCGGAAGCTTGTTCTTTTACGTCAAAATTCACATCAACTTTATCATCTTCACCAGGCAGACGAATGGTTTCAAAGTCTACTTTTTCCATATAAGTCAAACGAGACAAACTGTTTTTAGACGACTCCAGCGTGGCATTAGATAACCAAGTGCCTTCCATCTGCGTAACTGATTGACGCAATACTTCATCAGAAGTACTGGCGTTTCCTTCGAAGTTAATACGACGTACATAAATGCGTTTACCGGGATCAACAGACAACACTAACTTAACTGTTTTCTCTTCTTCGTTAATATCAGGAATGGTCGTAACAGTTGGATAAGCATAACCATAACGCCCTAAATATTTACTGATGAATTCTTCGGTATAGGTAACTTCAGCCTGGTTATACAGCTCACCTTTGGTCAATGGTAAAACTAATTTGATATAGTCTTCATGCCCAAGTAAATCGCCAATGAGTTCTACTTCAGAAATAGTGTACTGCTCACCTTCATCAATGTTTAAAGTAATATAAATACCACTTTTTTCAGGAGTCATTGATACTTGTGTTGAATCAATATTGAAACGTAAATAACCGCGATCTTTGTAATAACTGGTAATTGTTTCCATATCGCCAGAGAGCTTTTGCTTCTGATAACGAGTTTCGGACATGAAATCCCACCACGGCGTATCAAACTGCAATTCAACTTGGTCTAACAGCTCTTGGTCAGCAAATTTTTCATTACCAACAATATTAATTTGTTGAATCTTAGCCGCATCACCTTCTTCAAACAGCAATTTCACATCAACACGATTACGCGGAAGTGGGGTAATAATAGCGCTAACATCCGCATTATATTTACCTATGCTGTAATAAAAATCTTTTAAGCCATTTTCAATTGAGGTTAATACCGTTTTATCTAGCGGCTCACCAATTTTAATATTGCTGCCGTCTAAACTTTCCTGCAACTGCTCGTCTTTAATATCATCATTACCATCAAAAATAATGCTACTGATAGTGGGGCGTTCTTTCACTCGCACCAACAAGGTATCGCCATCACGCAAAATCTGAATACTTTCAAAATGCGTGGAAGAGTAAAGAGAGCGGATCAGTTGGCTTATCCTGAAACTATTCATTTCATCGCCAACTTTGACAGGCAGGTAGGTCAGTGCAGCACCTAGCGCAACTCTTTGTAGGCCTTCCACTTTGATATCTTGAACAACAAATTCACTTTTGGCAGCCGCATTAGCAAAGCTAGTAATGGAAAGAATCAATCCGGCAACAACTAACTGTTTAAACTTCATTTAATAATATTCTTCCTAAACGCACAACAATTTGCGCATGACCAAATTGGTCGATAAAAACTACAAACGCGTTATATCATTTACAATCGCGATGCTCATTAACAGCAGCAAAATAACGCCGCCAATTTTAAAACCGATTTCCTGCACAGACTCAGGCACAGGCCGGCCACTAACTAGCTCTATAAAGTAATAGAGTAAGTGGCCACCATCAAGCACTGGTAGAGGTAAAAGGTTGATAATTCCTAAATTGACACTTATTAGCGCTAAAAAGCTCAAAAAGTAGACTAATCCAGAACTCGCGCTCATTCCTGCGCCTTGAGCGATAGCAATAGGCCCGCTCAAATTCTTAACTGATATATCTCCCGTTATCAGTTTTCCTAACATCCCGACACTTACCGTCATTAAACGCCAGGTTTTATCTAAGGCCTTGCCTATCCCATCAACAACACCATATTGATAGTTAAACAAGACTCCTTCTGGCCACGCTTCCAAGGTGGGCAAAAAACCCATATATCCTCGTGTTATGCCTTTTTCGGTTTTTTCACCAATAGTGCCATTTAGCGACAGTATCTGACCATTTCGTTCAATCTTAATATCTACCGACTGATTCGGTCTTTCGCTAACATAACCCACTATTTGTTCCCAATTTTGCATAGTAGTTCCATCGAACTGCAGAATTTTATCGCCAAGCTGTAAACCAGCCTGCTCAGCTGCCGAATTTTCAACCACTTGCGCTAGCACTAAAATGATATCAGGACGGTAAACACTGAAACCCAAACTACTGACTGCAGAGGTTTTATCTGGGTCAAACTGCCATTTTTTAATATTTAAATTGGTGGTTTTTGCAAACTGTTGACCTTCTGGTTGCCAGGTTACGGCAATAGCATCTTGGCCAATATATGACATCAATTCGAGATTAACTTCTTCCCAATTGCGAGTTTGTCTCTCACCTATGCCAGTAATGACTGAATGGCTTGTTATGGGACTTTGGCTAACAATCGAGTCCGGCACTACTTCACCTAACATAGCCTTGCTGGTAGGCACTCCGATTAAAAACATCACGTACAGAGCAAAAACCGCAAAAATAAAGTTGACGAATGGGCCCGCAGCAATAATGGCTATTTTTTTCCATACGGTTTGTTGATTAAAAGCAAAAGGCAAATCGGCCGTTGATACTTCCTCAACCCGCTCGTCTAGCATCTTGACATAGCCACCTAAAGGAATAGCTGCAATAACGTACTCTGTGCCCAATTTATCAGTGCGTGACCATAAAGTCGGACCAAACCCGATAGAGAAGCGCAATACTTTCACCCCACAACGACGAGCAACCCAAAAGTGGCCCCACTCATGCACCGCAACTAAAATACCTATCGCAACAATAAACGCGATGATGGTTTGTATAATATCAAGCATGACCGGTGCTCATTGATATGGACGTTTGCTTTAGCTGCTCAATTGCCACTAGTGCTTGACGTCGGGCTCGTTGATCTAACTCAATAATACTGTTGATGTTGCTAACCTCTTGACTTGCAATGGCGTTCAAACAGTTTTCATTAACTGTCGCAATTTGGGTAAACCTAATACGTTCTTGTAAAAAAGCTTCCACGGCTATTTCGTTAGCGGCATTTAATACTGTTGTAGCACTTTGTCCCGCATTACTGGCATCAATGGCTAGTTTTAAGTTGGGATACCTGCCTACATCCGGCGCACAAAAACTAAAATCTGCCAGTTGCATAAAATTAAGTGGCGCAACGCCTGACTCAATGCGCTTTGGATAAGCCAATGCATGAGCAATAGGAGTGCGCATATCAGGATTTCCCAATTGCGCTAAAATCGAGCCGTCACAATATTGTACCATTGAATGAATGATACTTTGCGGGTGCAGTACCACCTCAATATCTTTACTTTGCAGGCCAAACAACCACCGTGCCTCAATAAACTCCAGACCTTTATTCATCATAGTGGCCGAATCAACCGAGATTTTACGACCCATGTCCCAATTAGGATGTGCACAGGCTTGCTGCGGCGTCACTGAACTGAGTGTCTCTAGTGGTGTCTTTAAAAATGGGCCACCTGAGCCAGTCAATAGTATCTTTCTTATGCCACTGGCGGCTAAATTTCCGTACTCGAAATCAAAGGGCAAACATTGAAAAATAGCATTATGTTCGCTATCGATTGGTAATAATTGGGCTTTAGATTGATTTGCAGCATGAATGAATAGTTCGCCCGACATCACTAACGCTTCTTTATTGGCCAACAATACTTTTTTTCCCGCGTTGACTGCAGCCAAGGTAGGCAGTAGACCCGCAGCGCCTACAATAGCCGCCATAACGATATCAACGTCACTTGCACAGGCCACTTGTTGCAACGCGTCTTGTCCACACAACACTGTGCATCGCAAGCCATGTTGTAGCACAAGGGCTTTTGCTTGGGTGTAATTTTGCTCATCCGCCAGTACCACAAATTGCGGTTGACACAACACAGCTTGTTGGATTAACAAGTTGACATTTTTATGCGCAGTGAGGGCAAACACCTGAAATTCTTGCGGATGTCTGAGAATGACATCAATCGTGCTTTGACCGATGGATCCCGTTGAGCCCAAAATACAAATAGATTGCATTAAGCCATCCACAATACATAACAAAAGGCAAATACTGGGAAAGCAGCCGTTAGGCTATCTATCCTATCCATGATGCCACCATGGCCAGGTAACAAGGTACCGCTGTCTTTAAGACCAGCACAGCGCTTGAACATGCTTTCGTTCAAATCACCCAAGGCCGATACACCGACCGTTAAAGCTCCGACCAAAACATGTAACCAAATTCGTGATGGATCGACATGATAGTGCAAAGCAGCAAACGCAATAATAGCAGAAGACGCAAAAATACCACCCATCAGCCCTTCAATGGTTTTGCCTGGTGAAACATTTGGACGCAGTTTGTGTTTACCGAATTTAACTCCGACAAAAAAGGCGCCAATATCAGCAGCCCACACAATACCTAAGACATAAAAAATTAATGAAGCGCCATAAAAAGGGTCAACTTCAAACAAGCTAGTACGCAGTGACACAACCGCCACCCAAGTTGGGATCAGGGTTAACAAGCCGAAAATGGCGCGTAATATCTTACTGGTATGCCACACCGAGCTGAATTTGGGGTACAAGATAATCATCAGTAATGAAATCGACCACCACGCTGCAGCGACGGACAATATGTATTGGTATAATGCATTTAACTGCCCTTGATACCAAATCATATGGGTGGGTAACAGCCATGCTAATACTAAACAAGCAGTCGTAATAAGCGCTGCGTAGGCAAATTTAGTCACAAAGCGTGTCATCCCCGACATGCTGGACCATTCCCAAGCACCGAGACCCACGACCAAGGCAATCAATAACTCAAAGCCTAATAAAGGTAAGAATAAAATTGCAAATAGCGCCATAGGCGCCAAGATTAAAGCGGTAATAATACGTTGTTTTAACACATTAATATTCCAAACTGAGCGTTCAACTACAGACTTGTTCGCCCGTCAACCCAAAACGACGTTGACGCTCAGAAAAATTCGTTACAGCCTGAAGAAACACTTCTTCAGTGAAATCAGGCCAATATACATCAGTAAAATACAACTCCGCATAGGCCAGTTGCCATAATAAAAAGTTACTGATGCGTTGTTCACCGCCAGTGCGGATTAACAGATCCACTGCAGGCAGATCATTTGCGCAGGTATAAGAATGAAATAGCGTTTCAGATATATCGTCTAGCGCTAACGTTCCTTCTTGTACTTGCGCGCACATTGTCTTCGCGGCGTTGACTATATCCCACTTTCCACCGTAATTCGCAGCAATGTTTAAAGTTAAACCGGTGTTATTGGCTGTCAACGTTTCAGCTTTAGTTATTTTATCGACTAATTTAGCTTCAAAACGCCTAGTATCACCAATAACTCTTAATCTCACCTTATTTTTATGTAGCTTCTTAACTTCACTGCTTAACACCAATTTAAACAGCTCCATCAATACACTGACTTCTTCTACCGGCCTATTCCAATTTTCACTACTAAAGGCAAATAAAGTCAGCACAGGGATATCATTTTTAATCGCAAACGATACCGATGCCTTTACTGCATCAACACCGGCTTTGTGCCCGAAAGTACGGATCTTACCTTTTTGTTTGGCCCAACGACCATTCCCATCCATGATAATGGCTACATGTTTGGGTATTATTAGGTCTGCGCTATGACTTTCCATTTCCATTAAAAAAACGACACCTACTTAGACTTCCATTAAATCGTGCTCTTTTTGAGCTAGAATTTCATCGATCTGCTTGATAAAAACATCAGTCGTTTTTTGCACTGAGTCTTCACCACGGTGTGCATCATCTTCGCTAATCTCTTTTTCTTTGAGCAGCTCTTTAATATCATTGTTAGCATCACGACGAATACTACGTATCACCACTCTGCCACCTTCGGCTTCAGCACGTACAATTTTGATTAAATCTTTGCGGCGCTGTTCAGTTAATGCTGGCATTGGGATCCGCATAACAGAACCTGCACTCATTGGATTTAGACCCAAGTCAGATTGCATGATGGCCTTTTCAACCGCGGTTGCCGCTGCTTTGTCAAAAACGGTTAACGCAAGCGTGCGTGAATCTTCTGCGATGATATTCGCCAACTGCCTAATTGGCGTTGGGGTGCCATAATAAGGCACCATGATACTATCCAGTAATCCTGGATGGGCTCTACCAGTGCGAATCTTCGCTAACTGGCCACGTAGAGCAACAATACTTTTTTCCATGCGCTGGCGCGCGTCCTCATTAATGTCATCAATCACGATAATTTTCCTATTTTTGTAGTCATTTTTCGGGGTGGCAAATTAATGTGCCTTCGTCTTCACCCATTACCACTGCTTTTAAGCAGCCAGGTTTATTCATATTGAATACTCTGATTGGCATATTATGGTCTCTAGCTAAAGTAAAAGCGGCTAAGTCCATTACTTTCAATTCTTTATCTAATACTTCATTGTAAGTTAATGTTTTATACATGACTGCATTTGGGTTTTTAACCGGATCTGCGTCATATACACCATTCACTTTAGTTGCTTTAAATACAGCATCTGCTTCTATTTCAATACCGCGCAAACACGCAGCCGAGTCAGTGGTAAAAAATGGATTTCCTGTCCCTGCTGAAAAAATCACTACACGACCTGATTTTAATAAACTAATGGCTTCAGCCCAATTGTAGTCGTCACACACACCATTAAGAGGAATCGCAGACATTAATCTGGCATTCACCGATGCGCGATGTAATGCGTCCCGCATGGCTAAACCATTCATTACCGTCGCTAACATGCCCATATGATCCCCTACAACACGGTTCATACCGGCTTTTGCTAGGCCTTCACCTCTAAATAAGTTACCACCACCAATAACAAGACCGACTTGAATACCCAGTTCCACCAATTCTTTGATTTCTTGCGCCATGCGCTCAAGTACTTTGGGATCGATGCCAAAGCCTTCTTCTCCCATTAACGCTTCTCCACTGAGCTTCAACAAAATTCTGCGATAGACGGATTTAGGAGCAATATTCATAGATTGGCATTTCCTTAGGTTTATAACTGTGTCGAAGGTAAGCTATTTAATGCTTAAAAAAAAGCACCTCAAGTTGAGGTGCTCGTAGTTTATATGACAATGGCTTTTGGCAAAAGCCAAAGGCACATTTATTTCTTAGCAGCAGCCATTTGAGCGGCAACTTCAGCTGCGAAATCATCTTGTTTCTTTTCAATACCTTCACCTACTTCAAAACGCACGAAGCTAACCACTTCTGCACCTTTTGATTTAAGCAAAGCAGCAACAAGTACGCTTGGATCTTTGATGAACGGTTGACCCGTCAAACTAATTTCACCCGTAAACTTGTTCATACGACCAGAAACCATTTTTTCAGCGATATCAGCAGGTTTGCCTGACTGCATAGCGATGTCTAATTGGATCTCTTTTTCTTTAGCAACAACTTCAGCAGGCACATCTTCAGGTCTTACGAACTGAGGATTAGACGCAGCTACGTGCATTGCGATATCTTTAGCTAATTCTTCGTCACCACCTTTAAGGATAGCTAGAACACCGATGCGTGCACTGTGAACATAAGCGCCAAGATTGTCACCCTCTAAAGAGATAACACGACGCGGACTAATGTTTTCACCGATTTTAGAAACCAAAGTATCACGTACTTCGCTTACTTTGCTACCATCAATATCAAGACCGTTTAAAGTTTCCATATCGTTTGCTTTGTTAGCATGAGCCACATTGATGAGTTTATCACCAAAGGCAACAAAACTTTTATCACGAGCGGCGAAGTCAGTTTCGCTGTTCAATTCCAACATGGTGGCAACACCATTTTCAACTTTGGTCAAAATCACGCCTTCAGCGGCTATACGGCCTGCTTTTTTCGCGGCTTTTGCTTGACCAGATTTACGCATGTTTTCAATTGCAAGTTCAATATCACCATTGGCTTCAACCAATGCATTTTTACAATCTAACATACCGGCGGCTGTACGCTCGCGCAATTCTTTAACTAGGGCTGCAGTCACTGCCATTTTCGTTTCCTCAGCAAATAAAACTCTTAATTAACTATTAAAAAACAGGGGCATTTGCCCCTGAATTTATTTTTTCGTTAGTGCAGAAAGGCCTGCACTTAGACGAGCTACTCCGTTCTACAGATGATTACTCAGCTGCTTCTACGAACTCACCTTTTTCAGCTTGAACTACTAGGTCTTTATCACGACCTTCAATAACGGCTGCCGCTGCGGCGTTCAAATATAATTGAACAGCACGAATAGCATCATCATTACCAGGTACAATATAATCAACCCCATCTGGACTTGAGTTAGTATCAACGATAGAGATAACTGGAATACCCAGGTTTCTGGCTTCAGTGATAGCAATGTGCTCATGGTCGGCATCAACAACAAATAATACGTCGGGTAAACCGCCCATGTTTTTAATACCACCGAGGCTACTTTCTAGCTTGGCCATTTCACGTTGTAACATCAGTACTTCTTTTTTGCCGATTTTTTCAAACGTGCCATCTTGACTTTGTTGCTCAAGATCTTTTAAACGTTTGATTGATTGACGCACTGTCTTCCAGTTAGTCAACATGCCGCCCAACCAACGCTTATTTACATAAAACTGGTCGCACTTATCTGCCGCTTCTTTAATTGCGTCACTTGCAGCACGTTTAGTACCAACAAACAAGATCTTACCTTTCTTAGCAGCAACACTACCAACAAAGCTTAACGCTTCGTTGAACATTGGAACTGTTTTTTCTAAGTTGATGATATGAACTTTGTTACGTGAACCAAAAATGAAAGGTTTCATTTTTGGATTCCAATAACGAGTTTGGTGACCGAAGTGAACGCCTGCTTGAAGCATGTCGCGCATAGATACATTTGCCATTATAAATTCCTCAATATGGGGTTAGGCCTCCATATATCCCAGCACTCGATCGCCTACCTAATAACTCGGTAGAAGACACCCCGAACACTGTGTCGATATATGTGTGTTATTTAAGTTAGTTTACCGACAATCAGCAAGGCTATGTTTACCATGCTAATTTCAGCGGGGCGCTTTATATCATGCAAAAAGACAATGTTCAAGTTTTAGCTGCTTAGTCTATACATCACTTTGCTGAAAAGTTAAGATACATCAGCATTCACCCTCTGTGATTAATTTGACTTTTAAATAGGATACCCGTTTTGCCTGCGACGATAAAAACAGCCCATGAAATAGAAAAAATGCGAGTGGCGGGTCGTCTTGCCGCTGATGTATTACAAATGATTGGTCCCTTTGTAAAAAAAGGCGTGACAACTGACGAATTAAACCAAATTTGCCATGACTATATTGTAGAAGTGCAACAAGCGATCCCTGCCCCACTTAACTATGGCCGTCCGCCCTTTCCTAAGTCAGTTTGCACATCTGTCAATCACGTTATATGTCATGGTATTCCGTCCGATAAGAGCCTCAAAGATGGGGATATTCTCAATATTGACGTAACCGTAATAAAAGATGGTTATCATGGTGATACCTCTAAGATGTTTGTAGTGGGTAAGCCAACTATTCTGGCGGAACGTTTGATTCGAGTGACCCAAGAGTCCTTATACAAAGCCATTAAATTAGTCAAACCTGGCATACGCTTAGGCGATATTGGTCATGTGATTCAGCAGTACGCTGAAAGCCACAACTATACCATTGTGCGTGAATATTGTGGTCACGGCATTGGTGCAAATTTTCATGAAGACCCCCAAGTGGTGCATTACGGTAAACCCAACACTGGAGAGGTCTTAGAAGAAGGCATGTGTTTTACCATCGAACCGATGATCAATGCAGGTCAAAGACAGTCCAAGGTGCTGCCAGATAAATGGACGGTAGTCACCAAAGATCGTAGTTTAAGCGCCCAATGGGAACATACCTTGCTCGTCACCAAAGATGGAGTGGAAATTCTCACCCTCAGAGATGACGAACAGATTGACCGCATCATTAGTCATTAAAATTATATGCTAGCTTGATATCAAGCTAGCAAAATACTTTGCTAGATGACAGAGTTAGCCTCAATAAAAACATCAGCTTAGCGTTGTCCAAGGTTATTAAAAAGCTCTTTGTAGAGTGACTCCCTGACGTTAATTAAAAGGAATCTAGCTTGTCGTTACAGAGCCTAATTGCGCAAATAAAACTGATCAATTCAGCCCATAACATTACGGGTTTCAAGACTTGTATTGCCAACAGTTATGAGTGGCTAAACAGTGAGTTTAGTGGTGGAGATGTGACAGGCTTAGTCACCGGCAGATCGACGTTTATTGATAGCTTGTTAAGGCATATATGGCGTTTGGTTGAACTCAATCAGCAAAAACACCTGAGTTTAGTGGCAGTAGGCGGTTATGGTCGTGGCCAGTTGCAGCCCTATTCTGATATTGATTTACTCATATTAAGTAGTAAGTCTTATTCCAAAAGCCAACAAGAAAGCATTAGTCGATTCATTACTTTGTTGTGGGATATCGGTTTAGATCTCGGTCAGTCGGTACGGACCATTAAAGAAACCTTTCAGAATGCCAAGCAAGACGTCACCATTGCCACTAACTTAGTCGAAGCTCGGCTGCTGATGGGCAGTCAAGATACGTTTGACGAACTTCTGCAAAAGTTACACTCTCGGTCGTATTGGACCAGTAAAGATTTCTTTTTAGCCAAACTGGCAGAACAAACACAGCGACATACTAAATTCAAAGGCACATCCTACAATCTTGAACCTAATATCAAAGAAAGTCCGGGTTGTTTACGTGACATTCAGTCAATTGGCTGGGTGGCCAAGAAACATTTTAAAGTAGTTGATGGCACTGAACTGATCGAAAAAGGCTATTTTAATGAACAAGAATTTGAAGAGTTAATCGAGTGTCGAGATCAATTGTGGCGCATTCGTTTTGCTCTGCATCTTATCGCCGGACGCAGTGAAAACCGCTTATTATTTGACTTCCAAACCGATGTAGCGGCCAAACTGGGTTATGGTGAAGATGGCAAAGCCTCTGTCGAACGCATGATGAAAAGCTTTTTCCGCACGGTCCGCCGTATTAGTGAGTTGAACGAGATGTTATTGCAACGTTTTAGTTCAGACGTACTGGCCACTAAAGTTAAATCTATAGAGATAATTAACGCAGATTTTGAATCGCTAGATGGTCTTATCGCTCCTCGCGGTATCGATGTTTTTGAAGTCCCAGAAGACATTCTGAGATTTTTATTACTTATCGCCGACCATCCCAATATCGTGGGTTTACATTCGAGTTGTTTACGTCAACTGCGCCTAGCTAGACGCAAGTTTCACAGCCAATATTTCTCTGAACGCCCTGAATCGCGCACTTTGTTTATGCAATTAATGAAACATCCCAACTTTTTTGCTATTGCTTGGGATATCATGCACAAACACGGCATCATCCAAGCCTATTTACCCCAATGGGATCTTATTGTGGGTATGATGCAATTTGACTTGTTCCACGCTTACACGGTAGACGAACACACTCATCGACTGGTCAAAAATGTTCATCACTACGGTTTACCTGAAAACAAAGATTTCCCGCGCTGTGGCCGCATTGTTAAGAACTTAGACAAACCAGAGTTGTTGTATATAGCCGCCATATTTCATGACATAGGCAAAGGCCGTAATGGTGATCATTCTAAATTAGGCGCCATAGACGCCGAACAATTTTGTATTGATCATCAGGTTGAAAGTAAAGATGCAGAATTAATTAAGTGGTTGGTAGAAAACCATTTATTAATGTCAGTTATTGCCCAGCGACGAGACATCTATGATGCAGATGTAATTAATGAGTTTGCCAATCAAGTACGTTCTCATAACAACCTCAATAATCTATATGTACTGACCTTGGCTGATATTCGCGCGACCAACGATAACCTTTGGAATGACTGGAAAGCCTCATTATTACGTGAATTGTATTTATTAACCCAAAAAGCCCTAGATAATGGCCTTGAATGTAAAGTGGCTATTCAAGACAGAGTAGATGAACACCAAACTAAGGCTAAAGCAATTCTGCTTGAGAATGGTATGAACCCTACTCAAATTGAACAGTTTTGGAAGCGTCTTAGTGACGACTATTTCGCCCGTTTTAAACCGGAACAAATAGCGTGGCATGCCAATGTTATTCTTGCATCACACCCAATGACTGATGATTTTTTATTGGTTGAAGCGAATGAATCCACCGCTAAATCAGGTACTGAGTTGATTGTTTACGGCAAAATGAAAAAAAATATGTTTGCGCAAATAGCGTCCGTGCTCGATAGTCGCAATGTGTCTATCCATGATGCCCAGATTATGCGCACTCATGACGGTTATATTTTTGATAGCTTTATCATACTCGAACAAAATGGGGAGCGGATTAATTCGCTTTCGCGTCTCAATAGCTTGAAAAAGGCAGTAGAGACCCAGCTCACGAAACCGGGACAAGATCACAGTAATAAACGCAAAATGTCACGACAAATGAAGCAGCTTGACGTGCCAACCAAAGTGCGCTTTTATCCTGGCCACAATAATGTGACTTTAGTCGAATTAGAAGCCCTTGATGCACCTGGTTTATTGGCCAAGATTGGCGAACTGTTTGTCGAGTTGGAATTCAACTTACATATGGCTAAAATTTCTACCATTGGCGAACGAGCAGAAGATTTATTTATTGTCAGTAGCAAAGATAACACTCAGTTGACACAAAATCAGCAAGTGCAATTTAAAGCAAGATTAAACGAAACCTTGCACTAAGGTCATCAGGATTGATTGCCCGTCGTGACTAACAGAAAAGGTCTTAAGTCGAAGCCTTTTCTGTGTAGTTAGTCGCTCTATTAAGTTCTGGTTTTGGTATGCGTAGCAACTTAAACACAATTAGCCACAAGCAGATAAAAATGATAGGTGCCGGAATAGCCGTTATAAAGCGGTAAAATGAAACAACACTGGTCAACCAAAGCGACTTATTTCCCACCGTTTCTGTGTCATTATTAGCTGATATTTGTTTGCTTAAATTAAGCTTAGACGGCAAGCTCTGTGGTTTTAAGTTTGCACCACTCAAGTTACTGCCTAAGGCTAAGAGCGATGTTTTAAATACGTAACAGTTTAAACTTTGTTCATCCGGCACTTCAGTAGCTTGAAGTGCAAAACTACTAGGTAAAAAAACAACACTTACCAAAATTAATATAAAATGCTTAGGTGTTTTTATCTTATTGACCACAATCATCTCCCTATAACGGTCTATCTCAAGCTTTTAGCAAAATCTAATTTAGAGTATTTAATTTCTCAAATAATCCTTTAAAACAAAGGGATAGAAGACTTTCTATAAACTAAAGGTAGCTTAAATTGGGGTTTAGAGTGTGACAAATGCAAAATTAGTTAACTTCAGGTTAGTTATACTTATCTGACCACCCTAGCTGAATTAACAACTCAGCAAGCCAGTATTCAAAGGCTTTTATTATGGGTCTATCTTGATCCTGTTTGCGATAAACCAAACAAGGTTCACCATAGAAACTGCTTTTATCACCGAAGGGCATCACTAAGTCGCCGCGCTTTACTAAGGCAGAAATAATAGGCAAATAGCCCATGGCAATGCCTGCGCCACTTTCGGTGGCATCAAGTACAGAACGGAAACTATTTAACAATAATTCATTGCCGCTCGGCGCTTGATAGCCCCATTGCTTTAACCACAAAGGCCAGTTTCCCATGTCGACTGATGTACGTATCAATCGACAATGTTCTAAAGTGTCTAAATTAGCCCGCGGGTTTTTGTCTAAATAATGAGGACTACATACCGGTACGATGGCAATTTTAAAGATCGGAGTATAAATCAAATTAGGTTCGTTGCCCCTAATTCGACGAATAGCCACATCAATATTATTAATCGCAAAGTCAGCTCTGGAAGCATCGGCATCAATTTCAATATTGAAGTTTGCTTGGGACTCTTGGAACGAGTGAATATGTGGCGCAAGTAAAGTACTGACTAACATAGGTACTGTGTTAATAACAAAGGTCGATTTAGTAGTATTGTTAACCAGTTCATTAGTGGCGCTTTGCAACTGCTGTAATGCACATTGCACTTGAGCAAAATACTGCTCACCAGCACGGCTTAATATTAGTGCGCGGTTGAGTCGAGTAAACAGAACTAAGGACAATTGTTCTTCTAAGGTTTTAATCTGATGACTTACCGCTGGCGGAGTAATACATAATTCTTCAGCCGCTTTTTTAAAACTTAAGTGACGAGCTGCGGATTCAAATACCCGAAGGATATTTAATGAAGGTAAACGGTGATTTTTTTGTATATTCAACTTCAACTCCATAATAACGGCCTTGTCACTATTAGAATATTGAGATGTATTGACTAATTATAGTAGAGCATAAATTACAGAAGTCTTGAACGTCATCAAGTAAAATTAATTCATCCGCGGTATTTAGTTCATATAAACGCCATAAAAATGGCACTCTTTTGTCACAATACCCGCCTAGGCTGAACAAATTGCTTTAATTTATTTGTGAGCTTTATGTTTACTGTTGATGACGTACTAACTAAACACTACCCCAGTGTAGCCAACTATCCGCTCTTATCTAAACCGCTCACTTTTTTATTAAAAAGACTGTTACATGAGCGCGAAATGCATGAATTTGCCCAGTTGTATCCGCATGTGCAGGGTATCGATTTTGTTGAGCAAGTCTTAGACTACTTCAAAATTTCTTATTCAGTTCGAGATGTAGAAAAACAAAATATTCCCAGTGAAGGGCGCTTAGTCATTATAGCTAATCACCCAATCGGCTCATTGGATGCATTGGCGCTCATTAAATTAGTGGCCGAAATCAGAACCGATATAAAAGTGGTCGCTAATCAATTATTAATGGCTCTAGTCCCTTTACAGCCCCTGCTATTACCGGTCAACAATATGCAAGGTGGTACACCTAAAGAACACATCCAAAAAATCCAACAACACCTAGAAAAAGAAGGGATTGTTATTGTTTTTCCTGCCGGTGAGGTATCAAGATTACGACCACAAGGTATTCGGGATACAGTTTGGCAAAGCGGTTTCCTGCGCATTGCCAAACAAAGTAAATCACCTATATTACCGGTTTTCATTGACGCCAAAAATTCGCCCTTGTTTTACAGCTTATCTATGGTTTACAAGCCTTTAGCAGCCATGCTGTTAGTCACAGAAATGTTCAAACAGCAGCATAAACACTTACCTATACGCATCGGCGAAGTCATTCCCCTTGATGCATTTAATAGTGTAAATTTACGTAAAAAGCATCAAGTCTTATTATTTAAAAAGCATCTCTACAAAATTGGACATGATAAGGCCGGCATATTTAAAACGCAAAAACCCATTGCCCTACCTGAAAAACGGGTTGAACTGATCCATGCTTTGAAGAAAAACTGCGAACGTTTAGGTGCAACGGTAGACGGAAAAATAATCTACCTTTATCAACACGTTGACAGCTCTCCGATAATGCGTGAAATAGGCAGACTGCGTGAAATAGCGTTTCGCGCCGTAGGTGAAGGAACAAATAAAAAGCGTGATCTAGACCAATATGATCAAGATTACTTTCAGTTGATTTTATGGGATCCAGAAGAGCTAGAAATTGCTGGCGCTTACCGCTTTGGCGATGCTAAAAAATTAATTCAATCTAGGGGTCTCAAGGGCATTTATTCTTCTACGTTGTTTGATTATGGCCCAGGTATGGATAAGTATTTTGAGCAAGGATTAGAACTAGGCAGAAGTTTTGTACAACCCAAATATTGGGGTAAACGCAGTTTAGACTACCTTTGGTATGGGATAGGCGCATTTTTGCAACGACATCCGCAATACCGTTATCTATTTGGCCCGGTTAGTATGAGCAACAACTACCCGGCTGCCGCAAAAGATTTACTTGTTACTTTTTACACCCTATATTTTAAGCATCCCCTAGCCACCGCAAAATCTAAAACTCCCTACATAATCAAGCCAACAGATGTAGCATATTTTGTTGGTAACAATTATCAACAAGACTTTTCGACACTGAAGCACTTACTCGCCAATATGGGCGTTGCCGTACCTATTCTTTATAAGCAATACACTGAAACCTACGAAGAAGGTGGGGTACACTTTATCGACTTTAATGTTGACCCCGATTTTAGTGATTGTATTGACGGCTTGATATTGGCTGATGTCAGTAAACTCAAGGCCAAAAAACGTAAGCGTTATATGCCGAGTACAGTGGTGGTAAGCAAAGCGCATGCTTTATCACTTAGCGACGACATTGCAAAGACCATGCTTTAGTGAGAGCAGCAGCCAGCAGATCTTGGCGGTCTCGGGCCATATTTGATGAGCACAGCGCATGCTCCGTTTTCGCAGTGCATGCATGCCCTTAACGCTTTAAAAGAAAGCCCTTATCAGGCTTTCTTTTTGTCCAAAGTAATCACTTCGGCACTGTCTTCTGCCAATACTTGCTGGGCAGTAGTGCCTTTAAGCAACTTGGCTAGGGCGCCTGAATTTTTTGCCAGCATAATGCCTAACTCTTCGAGCACAGCACCTTCTATAGCGATACCTTTAGCTTCAATATACTCACTAAGGTTATCAGCCAAGTCCAACATCTTGTCATATTTGTCTGCTTCTTTTTTATCTGCTGTCACAAACTTCTCTACCCCTTTATGTTCTACAACATAGCGAATAATAATGGCCATTTCAGCTTCCTCTGTTTATTACAATGAATTGATATACAACACAGTTAGACTACCACAAACACTGTATATTAAAACAGTATTTATTAAAGTTTCACAAAATACTTGTATAAAAAAACCAACATAAGGTTGGTTTTAAGTATTCAGCAAAATAGAAGATGACGGTTAGTGACCTTCACTGACCTGATTTACCGTATACCTAGGAATTTCTACCACTAAATCTTGGTCCTTAATGATGGCTTGGCAACCTAGGCGAGAGTCTGATTCTAAGCCCCAAGCCTTATCAAGCATATCTTCTTCCAACTCGTCCCCTTCGTCTAAGGAATCAAAACCTTCGCGAATTAATACATGGCAGGTGGTGCAGGCACAGACTTTTTCGCAAGCATGCTCTATCCCAATACCATTAGACAAAGCCACATCGAGCACTGATACACCAGACTTTGCTTCGATTACTGCACCATCTGGGCAAAGTTCTGGATGAGGTAAAAATATCACTTGAGGCATTACATTATTCCTGTTCTAAGATCGGTATTATCTATTAATTTTTTATATTGTATCAACTGAATGACCCGCAAAGGCCTTACGTATTGAATGATCCATTCTACGCTCTGCAAAGGCTTGACTGAGTTTGTCCACTTGCTCAATAGCCTGCTTAATGGCGTCTTTATCATTACCCTGAGCTGTATTATTTAAGCTACTTAGACTGTGTTCCAGTACAGTCATTTCTTCAGCGCTAAGTAAGTCTGGACCATCTGCTTGCAAAGCAGCTCGCAAGGTTTCTTCTACTCGCGCAGCTTCCACTTGTTGCTCTTTTAACATCCGGGCAGCCATATCTTCTTTGGCATGCTCCATGGATGAACTCAGCATGGCAGAGATACTATTTTCATCTAAACCATATGAGGGTTTAACCACAATTTCAGCCTGCACTCCACTGGATTTCTCCATGGCAGTGACATTCAATAGACCATCGGCATCAACTTGAAATGTCACTCGAATATGTGCCGCACCTGCTGCCATAGGTGGTATGCCTGTTAGGGTAAATTTGGCCAACGAGCGACAATCGTCCATCAGCTCTCGTTCACCTTGAAGCACATGCACCATCATCGCGGTTTGGCCGTCTTTAAAGGTGGTGAATTCTTGGGCTTTGGCTACCGGAATGGTGGTATTACGATGAATAATTTTTTCTACCAAACCACCCATCGTTTCGATGCCCAAAGACAAGGGCAATACATCAAGTAAGAGCATGTCACTGTCGGGCTTATTGCCCACCAATATATCGGCTTGAATCGCTGCGCCAATGGCGACAACCTTGTCAGGATCAATAGAAGTTAAGGGACTTTGACCAAAAAACTCACCAACTTGCTGGCGCACATAGGGCACACGTGTTGAGCCACCGACCAACACGACAGCCAGTATTTGTTCTTTGTCTAATTCAGCATCGCGCAGCGCACGTCGGCTGGCACGTAGGGTATTCTTAACGAGTGGCGCTATTAGCGCTGCAAATTTATCAACACTAACAACGACTTTATGTTCTTTTTGCTGATCATCGCTAAACACCACGGTTGCTGCAGACTCTTGACTGAGGGTTTCTTTTGCAATTTTTGCTTGATCTAATAGGGTACGATGGAGTTTTTTTGAGAGCTGGCCGCTTAGCTCAGTTTGTTGGCGGATATATTCCACCAACAACATATCGAAATCATCTCCCCCTAAAGCCGAATCTCCGCCGGTGGCAAGTACTTCAAATACGCCTTTATTTAAGCGCAAAATAGAAATATCAAAGGTGCCCCCGCCTAAATCATAGACAGCGATGAGACCTTCTTGACCTGAATCTAAACCGTAGGCGATCGCAGCCGCAGTGGGCTCGTTTAACAAACGCAGTACTTTTAAACCAGCAAGCGTCGCGGCATCTTTAGTGCCTTGGCGCTGGGCATCATCAAAATAAGCAGGCACAGTGATCACGGCACCGCTTAGTTCATCACCCAGAGTATGTTCAGCTCTTACACGTAAGGCACTTAGAATTTCAGCCGACACTTGGATAGGATTAACTTGGCCACTGCTCACCTGCATTTGCACTGAGCCGGTTTCTTGCTCATTAAAGATGTAAGGCAAATTGGGATAAGCTTGTTTGATATCGCTTAAATCACGACCCAAAAAGCGCTTGACTGACACAACAGTATTGGCCGGATCAAGACTTGCCTGTTGCGCCGCGACTTTGCCGACAACGATTTTATCAGCTTGATAGTTGACTACAGAGGGCAATAAATCTTGGCCATCTTCATCGCTTAGCGTACTTGCTTGCCCACTACGTACACTTGCTACCAGAGAATTAGTGGTACCTAAATCGATACCAATGGCTAATTTTCGTTGGTGAGGAACGGCGCTGAGGCCGGGTTCAGATATTTGCAAAAATGCCATAATCTCGTTTCGTCTATTAGTCGTTTAAAGTAAAAATTAAAAGTCGTTAAGTTGTTCGTCTTTACGTTCAATCTCTTGACGTAATTTGTACATAAATTTTAATTTACGGATAATAAGTGCGGCTGACAGATTCGCCTGTTCACTACTTAAAACCAAGGCCCGCTCAAGTTCGTTTAACTCAGACTTTATGATGTTTTTGATTTCGCCATCAAGTTGAGCCAATTTTTGCTCGGGGTCGGCTTCATTATCAAGTTCTTCCAGTTGCTCTCGCCACTCCATTTGTTGCATTAAAAATGCATTATCTTGCAATGTTGTTTGCTCGTGCTGCAGTTCAATACCTCTAAGACTAAGCATATATTCGGCACGAGATAGCGGCGATTTTAATATTTGGTAAGCATCATTCACTTGCGCATTTTTTTGCACTGAAAGCAAACGGTCGCGGTCACTAGCGGTCGCAAACTTATCAGGATGAGTAAGCTGCTGTAATTTTTGATAGGTTGTCGCCAGTTTGCCTAAGTCGACATTAAAACTAACTTCGAGGTTAAACAGCTCAAAATAATTCATAGGGCTCAGTTTACTTTGATTAGGGCGGCTAAGTTAAACCTTAGCATAGAAGAGATAAGACAATATCCACTTGAATATTGTCTTATTTACACATTAAAGCTTTCGCCACAGCCACATTCGCCGTTAGCATTAGGGTTATTAAATTGAAACCCCTCATTTAAGCCTTCTTTAGCGAAATCAAGATTAGTGCCATCCAGATAAACCAAGCTTTTCCCGTCGATAATGACTTTCAAGCCATTATCTTCAAAAACTGAATCATCCGCATTCACCTCATCTACAAATTCAAGTACATAAGCCAAGCCTGAACAACCTGTTGTTTTTACTCCCAGCCGCAAACCGATCCCTGAACCTCTATTTTTTAGAAAGCTCAGAGCTCTATTTGCTGCCGCTTCAGATACTTTAATACCCAAGGTATGGTCCTCTAACTCATTTACCGATTTATTGATTATGTTTACTTTTATAATCAGCCACTGCCGCTTTAATGGCATCTTCAGCCAATATGGAACAGTGAATTTTAACTGGCGGTAAAGCCAACTCGTGGGCAATATCAGTATTTTTAATCAATATCGCTTCGTCTATAGACTTACCTTTCACCCATTCTGTTACTAACGAGCTAGAGGCAATAGCGGAGCCACAACCGTAAGTTTTGAATTTTGCATCTTGAATGATGCCATTTGCATCGATCTTAAGTTGCAACTTCATCACGTCTCCACAGGCAGGAGCACCTACCATACCAGTTGCGATACTTGGATCGTTCTTATCAAACCCACCAACGTTGCGGGGATTTTCGTAGTGGTCGATTACTTTTTCACTATAAGCCATGGTATTTGCCTTCGTTCGAGCTAATGCGCTCGTTATTAACTAAAATTAACGTTCTTTACTCTTAAACCGTTTAGTGTTCATTTGCTATGAGCTGAACACTGAGGGCTACACTCTTAGTGATGAGCCCATTCAACCGTGCTTAAGTCGATACCTTCTTTATACATATCCCATAAGGGAGACATTTCACGCAATTTGTCGATGGCATTACGGATAACACCAATCACATAATCAATTTCTGCTTCAGTCGTAAAGCGGCCCATAGTGAAGCGAATTGAACTGTGAGCCAATTCATCATTCAAACCCAATGCCCGCAATACATAAGAAGGCTCAAGACTGGCCGATGTACAAGCTGAACCAGAAGATACGGCCATATCTTTAAGCGCCATAATTAAAGATTCGCCTTCAACATAAGCAAAACTGACATTTAAATTACCAGCGATGCGATGTGCTAAGTCACCGTTAATATAAACAGCCTCAATATCTTTAATGCCGTCCCATAAGCGATTACGCAACATCATTAAGCGCTCGTTCTCTGCGCCCATTTCTAATTTGGCAATATGGAAAGCTTCGCCCATTCCAACGATTTGATGGGTCGCCATGGTACCTGAACGCATACCGCGCTCATGACCACCGCCGTGCATTTGTGCTTCTAAACGCACGCGAGGCTTACGTCTTACGTATAAAGCACCGATCCCTTTTGGACCATAGGTTTTATGCGCTGAAAATGACATTAAATCGACTTTCAAAGTTTCTAAATCAATTGGAACCTTGCCAGTGCTTTGGGCTGCGTCCACATGAAACAATATTTTACGTGGACGGCAAATTTCACCGATGGCGGCTATATCTTGAATCACGCCGATTTCGTTATTGACATGCATTACGCTGACTAAAATAGTGTCAGGACGAATAGCAGCCACTAACTTATCTAAATCCAGCAAACCATTAGGTTCAGGTGTTAAATAGGTGACTTCAAATCCTTCACGCTCAAGCTGACGGCAGGTATCTAATACTGCTTTGTGCTCGGTTTTAACCGTGATGATATGTTTACCTTGCTTAGCATAAAAGTTAGCTGCGCCTTTTATGCCTAGATTATTTGATTCTGTCGCGCCAGAGGTAAATACGATTTCACGTGGATCTGCGTTGACTAGCTCGGCAATTTGATTGCGGGCAATATCGACTGCCTCTTCTGCAACCCAACCAAAACGGTGAGACCGGCTCGCCGGGTTACCAAAAACACCATCACTGGTTAAACAATCAGCCATTTTGGCCGCAACTCTTGGGTCCACTGGAGTTGTTGATGAATAATCCAAATAAATGGGAAGCTTAATATCGCTCATTTTTTACTCCGCTTATAACTGCAAGTTAATTGAAATTTCGTTCGCAGCCAATTGATTAAAGTGTTTATTCTTATCTTGACGCTCAGCAATTTTCTTAACATCTTGCTGCGTCATGAGTTCACCGAGAGTAATATTATTTAGAAACATACTGATGCGTTCACTTAAACCTTCCCACAAATTATGGGTTAGACAACGAACACCACTCTGACAATCAGACATGCCTTGACAACGCGTGGCGTCCACCGACTCGTCTACTGCACGGATCACTTCGCCAATAGAAATAAGTGAAGCTGCTCGCCCTAGTTTGTATCCACCACCAGGACCACGCACACTCTCGACTAATTGTTCTTTACGTAATCTTGAAAATAATTGTTCAAGATAAGAGAGAGAAATTTCTTGTCGCTCAGATATGTCAGCTAAAGACACCGGCCCACGTTGTGAATGTAAGGATACATCCAGCATTGCTGTCACCGCGTAGCGGCCTTTAGATGTTAATTTCATAAACATTACTCACTCAAAAAGTGGCTAAATTCTCACATACCCTACTAAATTAGTCAAGTATATACCCGAGTGTTTTACTAGGGTATTTGTGCTGCGCTCTATATTTGAGGATCAAATGACTCTTTGGCCTGTTGACTGTTAATTTCAACCTGCTTATTGGTGAACTCTTCTAGTTCCAAACTTGGCAACGATTTTCCACATACACCGCCGCCCATTTTATTGATAGCAGCACACATTTCTTCTACTTTGATGTCAATTAAATGCACATGGTCCACCATCATACCAATGGCATTAGCAACGGGGTCAGGGTTATCTGAGGCGACAGCATAGGCATCGAAACCATATTTTTTGGCTATTTTTTCGCGATAACCATTTTTAGCCTTATCTGCATCTTTCTCACCTTGTGACTTTTGCATGACCACTCGACCAGGAATACCGACTACAGTTGCCCCCTCAGGTACATCTCTCACTACCACGGAGTTTGAACCCACTTTTGCGCCTTTACCCATGGTGATAGGGCCTAGCACTTTGGCCCCTGCCCCAACTACGACATTATCCATTAAAGTAGGGTGGCGTTTACCTGCAGACCAGCTAGTACCGCCGAGGGTAACGCCATGATAAATAGTTACATCATCGCCAATTTCTGCAGTTTCACCAATCACCACCCCCATGCCATGGTCAATGAAAAAACGCCGACCTAGGGTTGCGCCAGGGTGAATTTCAACACCCGTTAACCACCGTGAAAAAGTAGAAACAGAGCGCGCTAACCACAGCCAATTGGCCTTCCACAAACGGTGGCTTAGACGATGCAACCAAATAGCATGTAAACCTGGATAGTTAAATAACACTTCCATGGTCGTGCGCGCTGCTGGGTCGCGATGAAAAACACTTTGAATATCTTCTTTAATGCGTTCAAACATAGTTAGTCTTTCGCTTTAATGGTTTTTTCAATGGAGGCCAGAATGCCGCGCAGAATATTGAATTCTTGCTCATCCGGCCGAGCGCGGTTAAATAAGCGACGAAGCTTAGGCATTACCATACCCGGATGTTGTGGTTTTATAAAATTCGTTTTAAGTAGGGTTTGTTCCAAATGACTATAAAAAGCCTCTAGGTCATCCACCAATGGATAAGGTTCAACTACTTCTTGCTCACGAGTTATCTGCAAAAAGGCCATCCGGATTTCATAACACAGGGTTTGCACTGCTGCGGCCAAATTCAAAGAGCTATATTGAGGGTTAGCAGGAATACATACATGAAAATGGCATTGTTGTAATTCTTCATTACTCAAACCGTTATTTTCACGTCCAAAGACCAAAGCAACCGGATATTGACTGACTTCAGAAACGAGTTTTTCACCACATTCTCTAGGTTCTAACATGGGCCATGATAGCGTGCGAGAACGAGCACTCGTGCCAATCACCAGCCCACAACCTGCTATTGCTTCAGCTAGGGTGGCAACTTGACGCGCATCAGCCAGCACATCACCGGCGCCTGCAGCAAGGGCGCTAGCCTGACCATCAGGCGGCGTCACCGGGTCGACCAAAACCAATTGGCTCAAACCCATCGTTTTCATGGCGCGCGCTGTTGAGCCAATATTGCCAGTATGAGAGGTGTTGACTAATACGATGCGGATATTTTCTAACATGACTTTACGCTAATTCAAAATGGGCGCGGATAATAGCAATAATTCACCTTACTGAACAGTTTGGCGGCAAGAACAATCTAGGCTTTTTTAGCTCTAATTCATCAAGTTAGCCCTCCTTTGTTATAAAAGTACTTGGCAAAAATAAACAAAAAGACACAATCTGCCATGGGAGCCAAGATCAAACGCCATCAATTTATGATTGCGTAAATATGAATAGCTGGTAAACTGCGCGGCGATTTTTTGGTCAATCTTATAGATTGGGCCTAAGCTAACGTTCTTTTACAATTGGTGGTTTATCTATGCATCCTATGCTGAATATTGCAGTGCGTGCGGCACGTGTTGCCGGTACAATTATTTCTCGTGGTTTCGAGAATCAGTCTGACTTAATGACTCAAGCGAAAGGTGACAATGACTATGTCACACGAATCGATAAAGAAGCTGAACAAGCAATAATTAGCAAAATCAAACAATCCTACCCCGAACACAGTTTTATAGGTGAAGAAGGCGGTATAGTTGCAGGCGATGATGATTACAAATGGATCATCGACCCATTGGATGGCACCACTAATTTTATTAAAGGCATTCCTCATTTTGCGGTCTCTATTGCACTAATGCACAAAGGTCGTTTGGATCAAGCAGTTGTATTCGACCCCATTCGTAGTGAATTGTTTACCGCAAGTAAAGGCGCCGGGGCTCAACTTAATGGCTTTCGTATCCGTGCCAGTAAAGCCCGTGAATTAAGCCAAACAGTACTAGCCACTGCCTTTCCTTTCAAAAACAAAGCCGCATTTCCAAAATGTCTAGAAAGCTTTAGTAAAATATATATGGAAGCTGGTGATATACGTCGTTGCGGTTCAGCGGCCTTAGATTTGGCCTACGTCGCGTGTGGCCGCTATGATGGTTATTGGGAAAGCGGCTTAAAACCTTGGGATATTGCTGGCGGCGAACTATTAGTGCGTGAAGCCGGTGGTTTAGTTACTGATTACAGTGGTGGTAATGACCCAATGAAAAAAGGTGAAATTGTCGCCGGTGCGCCAAAAGTGGTGCAGGCTTTAGTTAAGCACCTTAAGTAGGCTGAACCTAACTTACTTAATCTCAGATATTATAAAAAAGGTGAGCTAATGCTCACCTTTTTTATATCTATTAGCTTGATACTAAGGCTTCAGCTGGTCTAACTGACTTGTGTGAAATTCATCAATATTGTTGATGTTGATTGCCCCTTCTAGCGTAACAAAAGCCTTATCACTAAATTTAGTCCCACGCATCTGTACTAGCAGTTGCCCAAATTGCTGCCCTACTTCCAGCTTATCGTAAAAGTCGATAATGTCTTGCAATGAAACGCTATTTAAAGCTTCGATAAGCTCAGCTCTTGAGTCAAACCCGTAATTCTGTTCCCGCCAGTCACCGATATAACGGGCCATTTCTTCATTCAAATTTTTCGGCGGCTGAGTTAAAGAAATAAGCACACTGTTTTTTGTGGTGGCAAACTCTTGTGCTGATACTTGCGATAATTGAGTTTTGAAATTCGCGCGAAAATCATTGATACGCGCCTCTACTTCTGCCAGTCCTTTGGCTGGAGACTGAATATAAAACGCAGTAAACATTTGGTCTTTATTGGTTTGGCTGAAAAAACCAACCGCATAGGCTAACTGCTCTTCAGTACGAATTTGTTTAAACAGTGCCGGCTCCAGTAGTTGCGATAATATCTCTGCGCTAGCTGTGTCTTTTGCATTACGTTGCGACAAGTAAGCTCTAACCAAGCCGACATCCGTCAATTGTGTTTCTTCTTGCCAATTATATATTTGTCCCACTTGTGGTTTGAATTTAGGCGATTCGTAAATAGGTTCTACTGAGCGTCCCGCTGGTAATTCACTTATGACTAATTGCGACATGGCTTTAATTTGCTCTTCACTATAATTACCAAAAGCAAACACCCGTAAATTAGCTTGCTGCAACAACTGTGTTTTTAGACCGGCTATATCAGCTAAGTTAATATCATCAACGGCTAGCAACATCGTTTCATCGCTATATTCATCTAAAGCAAATATTTGACTAAACTTAGGGAAAAGTTGATCAAGCAAAATACCTTTGGTCTTACTGATAAGGTCTGATTTAAATCCCGCTTTAAAATTAGCTAATTCCTCCTTCGTCATTTGGTAGTCAATAATTTCTTTGATTGCTTGGCCCAATAGAACACCTTGTTTATCACTAAATCCGTTAGTGGTAATGGATAAACCATTAAACAAGCTAACACTGAGTCCCATACCCCCGCCAATGGCTTCATTTTGCAATTCAACTAAGGCTTGGCTTAAACCTCGACTCAAGAGTTCAGCCATGGCTTGATTAACTGCGCTGGCCTTGGTTACGCCACTGTTTAAGTCAAGGAAGACTAAGCCCTTAGGCTGCTCAAAATGAGAAGAATGTCCTAAAAACGCACTGTAGTTAGGTTCATTTGCTAATTGCATGGGTTTATCGATGAAACGCGGGCTTACAAGGTCAAAATGCTCAGGCATCAATCGATTAATACGCGGCAAATTAAGCGTAATATCTTGTCCCAACGAATGCCATAATGCCTCTGTAGTTGGAGCAATATCCTCTACCGAATAACGCCCCACAAAATTTTCCATTGCGCTATCTGTCGGCTGGGTTTGGTCGATATAAAAGACTCGAGCATTTTCCAAGGTCAACTGATCTAATACTTGCTGAATCGCTTGGGGGTTAAAACGTTGATATTCGTAATCACTACTTAATACATATTCGGTGGGCAGGTGCTGCAAGTCGGCAGCAATTTGCATGGCATAATTGTAATCATTACTTTTTTCTTTAAAGCGAAAGCTGTTACTTAAGGATTGTTTTATTTCGGCAAAATACTTTTCATCTACACCTTTAGCTCTTAACAAATCCAGATATTGCAATACTGCAGCCATCACTTTGTCGCGATTTTTCACGCCTGTTTCAGTCAAATCAATGTACAGATTAAAACTACCTGCATTGCCGTATTCTTTTGCATCAAAACTGGTATATAGGCCTTCACTTAAGCCTAGATCTCTTAGGGTTGAAGCCAGAGTGCCGGGCATTTCGTTATTCAGTAAATAGTTTACATAACCGTTTGGTTTTACCGCAAATTGCTCAGCATTGTTTGTCATCACAAAACTGATCCGAAGTTGTTTCATTTCAGTTTGCGGTGCGTAATGGACTATTTTTTTCAAGTTATCTGCTGTAGCCACTGGCACAAGCACTTGGGGAGAAGCCGTTTGTTTATTAGGAATTAAGCCAAAATAATTTTTAGCTAAGGTTTGCATCTCATCTAGTGACAAATTGCTAATCAAAACAGCTTTCATTAAATTAGCCGAATAATAGGTTTCATACAGCTTGACCAAGGCATCTTGCAGTTTAAGCTCGCCTTTATCTGACAAGGAAGTCAAGTTACCCCAGTTAAATTGGTGAATGGGATGAGCGGCATTCAAGGTCAGTCCATCTAATTGACTTAACATGACCCAATCATTGGGGCTTTTCATAGACCACTCAGAGTGCACGGCATTACGCTCTTTGTCTGCATAGGTTTGGTCTAAGGTGGCTTCATAAAAAAAGCCACTAAAACGCTTTAAGGCCTCTTCAAAAGCGTCGTTATTTACCGCCATCATGTAGTTGGTGTGGTCGAGTTGCGTGTAGGCATTTTGGGTTCCGCCGTTGCGGCTGACAAACTCACTATAGTCGCCTACTTCTGGATGACTAAGTGTGCCAAGAAACAACATATGCTCGAGATAATGGGCAAGGCCACCAAACTCTTTTGGCTCCTGAAATGAACCCACTTTCACACTTAAGGCCGCGGCCGATTTTTCAATACTGGGATCGGAGACTAAGACCACTTCTAGTTGATTATCTAAAATAATCGACTTGTATAAACGTTTATCGTTAGGACTCTTGACTATTTCCTGTTGCGGTTCAGGTAAAACAGCCGCCACTTCTGGTGCTTTGGATACCACATTACTACAAGCACTTAGTAGCAAAAAATTAAAGATGACAAACGTCATTGGGATAAATGAGGACTTGCTTAACATCATGGACGAACCTTGTAATTGCATGATAATCGAGTTAACTGGCAAATATAAACGACTTACAGTCCCAGCGCCTGATTAATCTGTTAGAAAATATGTTGTAAGCCTGAGCCCTCATCAATAAAAAGACAAAAAAAAACCAGCTCATAAAGAAACTGGTTTTGATTTTACGTGATCTAAAAGCTACAAAATGGGATCTTGATCCGCGCCTTCTTTTTCTATCACAGTTGGCATCAAATCGTCTCGACTTACACCTAATTTTAAGGCCACCAAACTGGCGATATAAATAGATGAATAAGTACCGATGAAAATACCAAACAATAAGGCTGTCGCAAAACCATGAATAGTGGCGCCGCCTAAAAAGAACAAGGCAAACAAAACCAACAAGGTTGTACCCGAGGTAATCGTGGTTCGGTTCAGCGTTTGAGTTAAAGAGGTATTGATAATTTCAGTCGGTTCCATATTACGAATTTTTCTGAAATTTTCGCGGATTCGGTCAAATACAACAATAGTATCGTTCAATGAATACCCGATGACCGCTAGAACGGCAGCGAGTACCGTTAAATCAAACTCTAAACCAAGAATAGAGAATAAACCCAAGGTGATAACTACGTCATGGGCCAAAGCAATTACCGAGCCTAGGGCAAAGCGCCATTCGAATCGCATTGTGACATAGACGAGTATGCACAATAGGCAAATCAACATAGCTAAACCGCCTTGTTCAGTGAGTTCTTCACCTACACTGGCACTGACATAAGAGCTTCCACGCATTTCTGCGCTGCTATCAGCCTGTTTTAATATGGCAATCGCTTTATCGCCTAGCTCTGATGGTTTGACCCCTTCACGTGAAGCTAGACGAATTAACACATCTTTGCTTGAACCAAAATTTTGCACCACTGCATCATTGAATTCAGAAGCCGCTAGTTGTGCACGGATAGTATCTAGATTGGCAGTGTCCTGATAGCCGATTTCAATTTGTGTACCACCGGTGAAATCTAAGCCCCAGTTGAGTTGGTTAATAGCAAGCGTGGCAAACGATCCGATAACTAATATTGTCGAAATGATTGCTGCCGGCAACGACAACTTCATAAAGTTGACGGTGTTTTTTCCGTTAAAGATTTGCATGGTCTGACTCCTAAATCGACAACTTGGTCAGACGTTTACCGCCCCACCATGCATTGACTATGGTTCGTGTAACGATGATGGCAGTAAACATTGAAGTAGCAATACCGATCATCAGCGTAATTGAGAAGCCTTTTATCGGCCCTGTACCCACTGCAAACAAAATTAGGCCCGCAATAAAAGTAGTAATATTTGCATCTAAAATGGTAGAGAATGCACTGTCGTAGCCAAAGTGAATGGCTTGCTGTGGACTACGCCCATCGGCAATTTCTTCTCGTATTCGTTCAAAGATAAGCACATTTGCATCCACTGCCATACCCACCGTCAGTACAATGCCCGCCATGCCTGGCAAGGTCAAGGTGGCCCCGGGGATCATCGACATAATACCTATCATCATGACCAAGTTTAAAGCCAGGGCGATATTGGCGACAAAACCAAACTTTTTGTAATAAATGAGCATGAAAACCAAAACCAAAATAAATCCAGCTGCAATGGCTTCTTTACCCAGTTTGATATTCTCTTTACCTAAGCTTGGACCTACTGTGCGCTCTTCGATGATTTGAATAGGTGCAATTAGTGCTCCGGCGCGCAACAGTAAAGCCAGATTTTGTGCTTCTTTAGGAGAATCTAATCCAGTGGTTTCAAATTGATTACCAAAAACACCATTAATTCTGGCGACACTGATAACAGTGCGTTTCGCTTCAAAAATTAATTTACCGGCTTCATCTCTTTCGCCAGTGGTTTTATATTCTATAAACACCACAGCCATCGGTTTACCCACGGCACGTTTGGTAAAGGCTAACATTTTAGCCCCCCCTTTGGAGTCTAACTTAATCGACACTTTAGGCATGCCGTTTTGGTCAACGCCACTCGTGGCATCGATAATGTGGTTACCTTCAACAATGATGTTCTTTTTCAACAACTGAGGTACACCGTTTTCATCAGGTAATAATTCTGAGCCCGGCGGGACACGTCCGGCAATTGCATCGCTAATATCATGTTCGATATCCACTTCACGATATTCAAGTGTGGCAGTGGCGTTCAAAATTTCTTTAGCTTTGGCGGTATCTTGAATACCAGGTAACTGCACAACAATGCGATCAGGACCTTGCTTTTGCACGGTTGGTTCAGCAACACCTAGTTGGTTAACACGGTTACGAATGATGGTAATGTTTTGTTTTACCGCGTAGTCCCGAGTTTCAAGTAATTTTTGCTCTGACATAGTGGCAAACAAAACCAAATCGTCTCTTTCAGTAAAAATAAAATCTCGGTTACGGTCTTTTAAGAAAGCCTCGGCTTTTTCTAAGGTTTCTTGGTCACGGAAATATATTTCTAGGCCATCCTCAAGCTGTTTAACCGTGCGATAACGAATTTCTTCTTCACGCAAGGCGGTACGAAAATCGTTGTCTGAATCTTTAAGCGTTTTATCTAAGGCGCTTTTCATGTCCACTTCCATTAAGAAGTGCACACCACCACGTAAATCTAGACCTAACTTTAAGGGTTCGCCACCTAAAGCACTTAGCCAACTTGGTGTGTCCGGCGCTAAATTCATTGCGACAAAGTAGTTTTCACCAAGATTTTTTTCGAGTGTTTCACGGGCAATTAATTGGGTGTCAGCATCTTTTACACGAACCAATATTTGGTCATTTTCCAGCACAACACTTTTACTATCAATATTCGATTGGGTTAATTCATTTTTAACTCTTTCTACTAATTGAGCATCAACAACCGCGTTACGACCAGCTGAAATTTGCACTGCATGGTCTTCACCATAGAGATTGGGGGAGGCATACAAAGTACAAATGCCGATCACGAAGATCACCAAAATGTACTTCCATAATGGAGTTTGGTTTAACACAGGTTATTCCTTTCTTTTTGCAAAATTGGCTAAGCTCAAATACGCGCGATTTGAGCTTAAACAAAAGGCCATTAAATGGCCTTCATTGTACCTTTTGGCAACACTGCTGAGACTGCTGACTTTTGAATAACAATATTTGTTGAATCATTTAAGCCAATTTCAATAAAGTCTTTATCTTCAGATACTTTAGTGATTTTACCCACCATTCCGCCCTGCGTTAGGACCTCATCACCTTTGCTTAGGGAGGAAACAAGGTTTTTATGTTCTTTAACACGCTTGGCTTGTGGACGATATAACATGAAGTAAAATATCAAACCGAACACGCCCAGCATGATCAACATTTCAAAACCACCACCAGAGCCACCAGCAGGAGCGCCTTGGGCATATGCATCAGATATAAATAAACTCATTTTTCTTCCTTCTTATAATAATAAAATTAAAAATACTGCCGAACCGACTTCTACGCCGGCCTATTACTGAAACTCTCTATAAATCAGGCACTACCATATTTTTTTGCGCATAAAACTCTTTCACAAAATCAGCTAAGCTCTCATTCGCAATGGCATCCCGTAAACCTTTCATCACTCTTTGATAATAATGCAAATTGTGTATGGTATTTAATCTCGCCCCGAGTATCTCGTTGCATTTGTCCAAGTGATGGAGATATGACCGAGAATAATTTTTACAAGTGTAACAATCACATTTTTCATCTAGCGGACCCGTATCAGTTTTATGTGCTGCGTTACGGATTTTAACTACACCTGCGGTGACAAATAAGTGACCATTGCGAGCGTTACGTGTCGGCATCACACAGTCAAACATATCAATACCTCGGCGCACCGCTTCAACGATATCTTCTGGTTTACCCACGCCCATCAGATAACGAGGTTTATGTGCTGGAATTTTATCCGCCATATGATCAAGTACCCGGATCATATCTTCTTTCGGCTCACCTACTGAAAGGCCTCCAATGGCATATCCATCAAAACCGATATCTTCTAGGCCACGCAATGAAATATCACGTAGTCCCTCATACATGCCACCCTGAACAATGCCAAACAAAGCAGAGGAGCTATCTCCATGTTCATCTTTACTGCGTTTTGCCCAGCGCAATGATAACTCCATTGACACTCGAGCTTCACTTTCAGTCGCCGGATAAGGAGTGCATTCATCAAAAATCATCACAATATCAGAACCCAAATCACGCTGGACCTGCATAGATTTTTCTGGCGTTAGCAGAATTTTTTCACCATTAATGGGCGACCGAAAAGTCACGCCTTCTTCGGTAATTTTGCGCAACTCACCTAAACTAAAAACCTGAAAACCACCTGAATCCGTAAGGATGGGTTTGTCCCAATGCATAAAGTCATGCAAATCACCGTGCAGTTTGATGATTTCGGTGCCCGGTCGCAACATCAAATGAAAGGTATTACCTAAACAAATATGCGCTCCAGTGTCATCTAACTCTTCTGGCGTCATGCCTTTTACCGTGCCATAGGTACCCACTGGCATAAAAGCAGGGGTTTCGACTACGCCACGCTCAAAAATAAGTCGCCCACGGCGCGCTTTGCCATCGGTATTATCTAATTCAAATTTCATTTAATTCACCCTGCTAACCAGAATACAGTCCAGTGCTCAATATCTGTGGCATAACATCGTTTCGATGTGATGCAAAAAAGTCGCAGGATTATATATGAAATGCGGCTATGAACAAAACTAATAGCCGACAATTCGATTTTAGCATCACAATGTGTACAAAATTCCAACGACTGAGATGCTAAGTCAAGCCAAAACATCAATAATTTGCAGTAGCCATATTGCTCTGTCTACACGTATTAAGCACTTTGCTTGTTTTAGGTACTGGTTTTACGCTCCAAAAACATCGCATCACCATAACTAAAAAAGCGATATCGTTCGGCTATTGCTTGCTCATACGCATCAAATATATGTTGTTTACCGGCAAAAGCGCTCACTAGCATAAGCAAGGTTGATTCAGATAAATGAAAGTTTGTCAGCAAAGCATCTACTAATTGAAACTGGTAACCAGGGTAAATAAAAATACTGGTATCGCCGAAAAAGGGCGACAAAGGGCTATTTTTCTCAATTGAAGACTGGGCCGCAGATTCTAAAGAGCGAACAGAGGTTGTGCCCACAGCCACCACGCGTTTGCCCGCAGTCTTAGCTGCTTGAATAGCATTAATAACTGACTGCCCTACTTCGGCATATTCTGCATGCATTTTGTGCTCTAAAATGTTGTCAACTCTCACCGGTTGAAATGTTCCCGCACCAACGTGCAAGGTAACAAACTCAATATTAACGCCCTTTTCCCTTAACTGTTGCAATATGGCTTGGTCAAAATGCAAACCCGCCGTCGGCGCCGCAACTGCGCCCGGCACTTGGTTGTAGACAGTTTGATAGCGCTCTTTATCTGAATCTTCATCAGGTCGGTCTATGTAAGGCGGTAGAGGCATGTGACCAAACTTTTCTAAAATAGCTAATACCGGTTCATCCGATAGGAATTGCAACTCAAAAAGCGCGTCGTGGCGGGCCAGCATTTCAACTTTCACGCTTGACTCAAGTAATAGTTGGCTGCCTACTTTAGGCGATTTACTCGCTCTGATATGAGCCAACACACGGTGTTCGTCCAGTATACGTTCAACTAATACTTCTACTTTGCCACCCGACAGTTTTTGCCCTAAAAGCCGTGCCGGAATAACTCGGGTGTTATTAAAAACAAGTAAGTCACCCTCTTCAACTAAATTGACGATATCAGTAAAGTGGCAATGGTCAATTTTGCCGCTGTTACCGGTTAGGTGCATCAGACGACTGGCGGTTCGTTCAGGTGTGGGGTAGCGAGCAATTAAATCTTCAGGTAATTCAAAGCGAAAATCGGCAAGTTTCATAGCTGTCTCAAAAAAGTTTATTGGTTATTTTACGTATATTTATATATACCTGCAATCCATTCTGGATACCCAATCTAAGTTGATGTTGAAGTTAAAACCCTTAGACTAAGTTCACAGTTTATATTATTGACGTTTCTCCTAAGACTGTTTTTGCCCGACCTCATTTGAGTGTCGGGCTTTTTTTTGTTTTGAGCAGAAATTCAATAATTGAGAGTAAATGTTGAGCGCCAATATAGGGCGTTTTAATGATTAATACGGGTGATCTTATCTAAATAGCCCATCAAAAAAGCAGAAATTACAAAAGTTAAATGCACCACCACGTACCAAAATAATTTGTCATTACTGATATTATCGGCGTTCATAAACACCTTTAATAAATGAATCGACGATATAGCTACAATTGACGCAGCCACTTTATTTTTGAGGGAGCCAGAGTCCATTTTGCCTAACCAACCCAGTTTCTCTTTGCCTTCTTCAATATCGATTCGACTGACAAAATTTTCATAACTAGAAAACATCACCATTATCAGCAACCCACCCACTAGAGACATGTCCACTAAGGATAAGATAACTAGGATCAGGTCCGTCTCTTTAATACTAAACAAGACTGGCACCAAGTGAATAAGCTCTTGAAAAAATTTAACCACTAGTGCAAAAAGTGCCAAGCTAAGGCCCAAGTAAATCGGCGCTAATAACCATCGAGCATTGTAAAGTAAATTCTCTATATATTTTTCCATTCACGCTTCTCCGCAACTGACCACAGTCTATTTAATTATCTAATTGTCGACCTAAATCGTTAAATATATCAATAATTTCGTCTCGTTCAATGCGGCGCATATTAAGCACATACATGATTTGTAACAACAAATCCGCACCCATAATGCCCTTATTTACTTTATTTCTTAAGTTGTCTGCGCTTTGATTGACCCCTATGCTTAGCAGCCGGTCGCTCAAATCTTGGTATTTTGTGCCGCGTTTTGACATTTCAGCTTTTAATAAACGTTGAACAAGTTGACGCCAATCGGCAGGACGAGGTTTATTTTCAATGGGTATATTCATAAATATGAGTCTTTAAAGTTACCTTTTGCGATTTAAATTAAATCTCTTAATGTGACGTATAATTTACATTTAAAACAAATAATAATCAAATGTTGAAAAATATATTTGACTATTCACTTTTTTACTGGCTAAACTATGACCCGTGATGTCATCGATGTACATCATTTAATGGTCATACGACTTACAGGAGAGTAACCATGACTTGGGATCTTAACCAACTTGAGGCCCTATTGGGTGATAACGCAGATTTAGTTGTCACTAAAGAACAAAATTGCTTGATGATCGCCAATAGCGATGGAATTGATGCGTGGCTAGCCATAAGTGGTGAGCAAATCATCATCGAAACCTTGTTATTTGCCAAAAGTGAGGTCAAGGACTGTGCAGTATTAAATGAAGAAATTCTGAAGACACACATGCTGTTCCCCCTCACAACCGTAGGTATTTCGCAAGTGGGTGGTGATGAATATTACACTGCGTTTGGTTCACTGAGCTCTCAGTCTAAAGCTGAAAGTATTGCCATTGAACTAAATACACTATTTCAAAATGTAGAAGCTTTTATTGACGCTTACCAAGTTCATTTAAAATAATTGAGGAAAAGATTATGTCAGTTTGGAGAAAATTAGTCACCGCAATTAAAGGTGGTGCAACAGAAGCAGCGCAATCTGTAGTTGATGGTCAGGCAATCCGCATTCTTGAGCAGGAAATTCGTGAAGCGAAAGACGAATTACGTAAATCAGATCATGCAAGAACCCAAATTTTAGCCAAGTGTAAACTCGCTCAACAAAAAGTGGACAGCTTGCAAGGGTCAATTGAGCAATATGAAACACATGCTCGTAAAGCCATCGATACGGATCGTCAATTGGCCTTAGATTGCGCTCAGAAAGTTGCAGATTTGAAGGTTGAACAAGAATCTGAAAATCAGTTTCTTACTCAGTTCCGTCAATCAGAAAAGCAATTGGCCAATAACATCAAACAAGCCAAGGCTAATTTGAAAAGACTTGAGCAACAAGTGGATATGGTCAAGGCCACTGAATCGGTGCAAAAAGCACAAGTAGCGGTTTCATCACGCCACTTAGGGGCCAACAGTAAAATGAAAACGGCTACGGAATCGCTGCAACGTATCCAAGAAAAGCAAACGATGCGCACTGCAGAATTGCAAGCCGCAGAAGAGCTGGCTGCCGATGAAAGTAGTGACGATCTTGAAAAACGTTTAGCAGCCGCGGGAATCAAAGGCAGTAATGTTTCCGCTGATGATGAATTAAGCAGAATATTAGGTAAATGATACTAGTGCTCAAGTTAAATGATTAGTCGGAAACTGCGCAAACTTTTTTCTAAAGTTTTCTCAGAAATGCGCTGGTACACTATTTTACTGGCGCTCACTTTTTATGCCTTGAGCACGTGGTTATTGCTATGGTTTGCGGGCGAAAAAGAATTAACCCAAAGTAGCGACTTTATTTATTGGTTGGTCGTCACCGGCTCCACTGTGGGTTACGGTGACTTTTCGCCTTCTACTGATGCTGGTAAATACTTAGTCGCTTTTTATATTATTCCCATGGGTCTCAGTATTTTTGCTTTAGTACTAGGTCGCATCGCTGCTTGGGTATCAGACCAATGGCAAAAAGGAGCAAGAGGTTTGAAAGATTTAGATGTTGACGAACATATACTAGTCTTGGGTTGGAACGGTCATCGGACCTTGCGTTTGTTAAAATTATTACTGCGTGAGCGTGCTTCAGTAGAGGGTAATCCAACAATAGTTTTGTGTGTTAGAGCTGAAATTACTAACCCCATGCCCGATGATATTGAGTTTGTTAAAGTTGGTACCTTTAGTAACGACATCGATATGGACAGAGCCTGTGTCGCTAATGCCAAAGTGATCTTGATGGATAATCCTGAAGATGACCTCACCATGACGACCGCATTATATTGCAGTCAACGAAATCCAAATGCGCAAATGGTGGCCTATTTTAATGACGAAAGCCTAGTGCCCTTATTACAAAAACATTGCCCCAATATTGAATGTACGCCAAGTGTAGCGGTAGAAATGCTGGCTAAAGCGGCTTTTGATCCCGGTTCAAGTTTATTACATCATGATTTACTTGATGTCGATGAGGGTAATGCGCAATATTCAGTCACCTTACCTCCGGGCACCCCCTCAGTTAAAGTTGCTCAATTATTTATCGCTCTAAAAAGAGATTATCGCGCCACCCTTATTGGTGTAGCCAGAGCCCAAGACCGACTCAAGATTCAAGTTAACCCAGACCTACACGAAGAAGTGTTTGCTGGGGATAAAATATTTTACATTGCTGATGAGAGAATTAGAAACTTTGATTGGCACGCGCTTGCTGGAGAAACTTATGTTTAGTCGTTTATTTGGTAAAAAACCACCAGAGAAAGCAAAAACACCAGAAATCATGGGCTTGTACCTTGGCGGTTCGTTTCAGATCGAGCCGTTAAAACTGCGCTTACTCGAGCCCCAATTAATGATAGATAAAGCCGCATCAACCCATATTATTCAAGCGGTTGGTGAAGTTGACTTAGATACGGGTGGCAAGATACTACGCTTCTACACTGACGATGACGCCTATTTACAAGTTATTCTGGATGGCGGTATGACTGAAAGTCATATAACTGATGTCAAGCTATGGTACTTTTACGAGACGAAAACTGTCGGTAGCGAAAAACAGTGGCAATCACTCATTAATACTGATATTTCACAACCACAATATAGCATCGAAGGTTATACCTTTATGCGAGTATGGGATGCAGTGGGTGACAGCTCACCCCCTGTTGCGATGACCGAACGCACCTATGAAGAAGACGGTGACATAAGTGAAACCGATCAATTTGTCATGCTATACGAACGCAAACTAGACGATGATCAGGTTGAAACCCTGTTGGTTACTGGCGAAGAAAAATTGATCAACGGTAACCTAGATCGCTGCTTAGTCATCAGCACTGGTTTTAATTTGACCCAAGGTGACATTACCATTAACGGTTAGTCAGCTTTAATATTTAAAAACCCCAAATAAGAGGAGTCGACATGGAAACAATACTACATTCAATTGCGGGCTTAGGAAATTTTGCCATGTATTTTGCAATCTCAATAGCACTGTTGTTTGTCTTCAAAATTATTTATGCCCTCGTGACGCCTCATGATGAGTGGAAACTGGTAAAACAAGATAAAAATGTTGCTGCTGCGGTGGGTTTTGGTGGAGCAATGATAGGTTTCAGTATTGCCTTAGCAGGTGCCGCTACCAACTCTTTATCATTGCTTGATTTTATCATTTGGGGAATTGTCGCGATGATAGCTCAATCATTTGCCTTTGCCCTTTTACGTTTTACGTTTATGCCCAAAATTGCTGAGCGTATTAATCAAAATGAGGTCTCTGCCGGTACGATGTTAGCGGCGATGTCAATTTCTGTTGGGCTGCTTAACGCCGCCTGCATGACTTACTAGGGGGCAATATGCAAGCTAAGCTAAAACGCTCAAGGTCTATCAATCTAACCAGAATGCGCAAAAGCTTTACGGTGAAACCCTTGGCTTTGGGCATTGCAGTCATATTTTTAGCCGCCTGTGGAGAAGAAAAGCAAGACGCAATCATTTATACCAATGCAGATGAATGTGCCGACGCCAACCCTAACATGGTTGAACAATGCAAAACGGCCTATCAAGAAGCCATTGCAGAAGCACAGCGCACTGGCCCCAAATACAACTCAGCCAGAGACTGTGAAGCCGAGTTTGGTGCTAATCAATGCCAAGTGGTTCGCCAAGAAAGTGGTTCGTTTTTTATGCCCTTTATGGCAGGGTATATGTTGAGCAACTTAATGTCGCCTAGAGGCTTTAACAGCCAGCCGATGTATACCTCTTATTCACCTTATTCTTCTTACCGTAATCGATGGGTGGGCTCAGATGGCTATGATTTTGGCGACCAACGCCAACGTAAGATGCGGGTTAATAAAGAGGCATTAAAAGCAAAACCGACCGTGTCAAAAACCATGAGTCGAGGCGGGTTTGGTAGTAGTGTCAGAGCTAAATCAAGTTGGGGAAGTTCATCATCTAAAAGTAGTTGGGGCAGTTAAGTCCGGCTGAAATTATGTTTCGAATAGATATTGCAGAGCGTCATAATTGGCGCAAAAAAGCCGCCGAGTTTGGCTTTACGTTTCATACAATGCATGGGGAACCTTATTGGGACGAAAGTGCTTATTACCAATTTACCCTGCAGCAAATAGAACGTGATCTTGAAGGGCCAACAGAAGAAATTCATCAACTATGCCTTGCGGTTGTTGATCTTGTCGCCAAAGACGATGAACTGCTGAGTAAATTTCAAATTCCTGAGTTATTTTGGCAAGCTATTCTAGACTCATGGACCAGTAAAGCCCCTAGTCTCTATTCACGTTTAGATTTTGCCTACAACGGGTGTGGACCAGCGAAATTATTTGAAAATAATGCGGATACGCCCACTTCCTTATATGAATCTGGTTTTTGGCAGTGGTTATGGCTTGAAGAACAGGTTAATTTGGGTAAGCTCAGTAGACAAGCCGACCAATTTAATTCACTGCAAGAAAAACTCATAAAACAGTTTTGCAAAATCGCCCAGCATTACGATATTGATTCAATGCATTTTGCTTGTTGTAAAGACACCATCGAAGATCGCGGTACCGTGCAGTATTTGCAAGATTGTGCTTTAGAGGCGCAGCTTCATAGTGATTTTGTGTTTATTGAAGATATTGGTATTAGTGAATGCGAACGGTTTACCGATTTGAATAACCGCCCTATTGAAACCTTGTTTAAATTGTATCCTTGGGAGTTTATGCAAAGGGAGGAGTTTGCGCCTTTCATCATGCCCGCTCAAGTCAATTGGTTAGAGCCTTTATGGAAATCTATTTTATCTAACAAAGCGCTATTACCGATGTTATGGAAGTTATTTCCAAACCATCCCAATTTATTACCTTCCTATTTCGAAAATGAACTGCATTTGGCCACAGAGCATAAATTAATTAAAAAACCCTTCTTTTCACGGGAAGGAGCCAATATTAGTTTGATAGATCAAGGACGCACTATTATTGATGGTGAAGGCCCTTACGGACAAGAAGGGTTTATCTACCAAAGTTTTCACGCCTTACCTACCTTCGGCGATAAACACACCTTAATTGGCTCATGGTTAGTGGACGACCAAGCAGCTGGTATATCCATTCGCGAAGACAAGTCACTTATCACTCAGGATTTATCCCGGTATTTACCACATATTATTTTGTGACAATTTGACACGTCTTTTAAACACAAAAACGCTCAGAATATGACTGAAGTGGTCAGGCATAATTAAATTGGTTTCTATGAATATACCTTGGAAAAATTTAGATACAACACAACAAATAAAGTGGGTACTGTTAGTCCTTGCAGTAATTTCTGCCATTGAGGTTATCAATCTATTAAGCGGTCGCGCTCTGAATCAATTTGGCAATATCCCGCGTTATGTACCTGGGCTTAAAGGCATCATTTTTGGGCCTTTTTTACATGGTAGTTTGCAACATTTTTTCGCCAATATTATTCCTTTAGGTATCTTCACTTATTTAACGCTGCAATACGGCGCTAAACGATATTGGCTTGTGACTGTATGGATTATTCTGCTGTCAGGCTTATTAGTATGGCTGTTTGGACGCTCTGCCAGCCATATTGGTGCTAGCGGACTCATTTATGGGTATTTTGGCTTTTTATTACTGGCAGGCTTTTTAAGTAAAAGTATTAAGTTACTGGCTATTTCTATTATCGTGGCCTTCTTTTACGGCGGGCTCATTTTTGGGGTTATGCCAACCACCCCTTTTGTATCGTGGGAATCCCATCTATTTGGGTTTATTGCTGGAGTCATAGCCGCCAGACTATGGGCTAAACCGACAAAATAAGCTGGACGATGAATAAGCAGTACCGATTAAGCAGCACAGTTCAGCTTAAATCAAATTATTGGTAGGTCTACCTTTAGAATAACCATATAATGCGGTGAAAATTAGCGTTTTTTAATAGGGTTTACATGAGCGAAAATATCGAAAAAAAACCAGGCGGAATGTTAGGTAATTTAGCTTTTAACATTATTATTCCTGTGTTGATCATGACCAAATTGAGTGGTGAAGACAATTTAGGACCGGCTTGGAGTATTGTTGTTGCCTTAATATTCCCCATTGGCTTTGGTTTATGGGACCTAAAACAATCAGGCAAAGTGAACGCATTCTCAATTTTAGGTATTGTTAGTGTTATTTTAACTGGCGGTATCAGTTTGTTACAATTGCCCGCTGAATATATCGCGATTAAAGAAGCAGCTATACCGGCATTAATTGGCTTAGCAGTATTAATTACCCAACGCACCAGTAAGCCATTATTAAAAGTATTTGTACTGAACGAGCAGATTGTAAATTGGCATAATTTAAATAAGTCACTTGAAGAAACGGGTACAGCGGATTTATTCGAGAAAAAGCTGGCGATAAGTTCGTATATTGTTGCCGGTTCGTTTTTTCTGTCATCAGCACTTAACTATATCCTGGCTAAGGTCATTTTGGTTAGTCCCCCTGGCACCACTGAATATACCGAAGAACTCGGCCACATGACGGCGTTAAGCTACCCTGTTATCGTTATTCCCAGCATGATCATGCTGCTCGGTGCCTTGTGGTATGTATTTGCACAAATCAAGAAACTAACCGGTCAAGATCTCGACCACTTCTTGGCTGAAACCAAATAAAAGCAAGATTGTCGTTAAGGATTAAAACCAAAAAAGCCAGTCGAAACTGGCTTTTTTATTCACTTAGTCACTGTCTTAGCGCTTACTTCTGGCCCAGCAAGGTGAATATCTTTTTGGCAATATCGGTATTATCTAAATGGCCCTTAAACAACTCTTTGCCCGGCCCCTTGGCAAATATTTGCACATCTAGGCCGGTATGACCAGTGGTTGTCCAACCGGTAAAACTGCGTTGATCTAAGATAGATTTTAGCGCCTTATAAAACACTTTATAGTCAGTTGACTTAATATCATTTAATTGCGTTTGTTCATCGTTATTTAATGCAAACCCTAGTTGTTCATTGGCGGTTGCGCTTCGATCTTTACTGTCAACTAACAACTTAGCGATATTGGTGGGCGAACTTTTAAGATTCTTTAACCAAGTGGGCTCCCAGTTATATTCTCCCTTTGCGCCAATTGTCATGCCGCCGGTACTGTGATCTGCCGTTACCACAAACAAAGTATCAGGATGACTGTCAACGTATTGTGACATCCATTCTAAACTTATAGCCAAGTCATGCATCTCACCCATTGATGCGGCAATATCGTTAGCATGCCCGCCCCAATCTATCTGACTTCCTTCAACCAATAAAAAGAAACCTTTGTCATTCTCTAATTGCTTGACTGCCGCTTTAACCAGCGAAGGTAAACGCTGCTTATCTTGTTCGTCTAAGGCCCAAGGTAAACCAACATCAGCAAATAAACCTAATAAGGGTGTTTTACTCTTAACCTCATCTAACTGTTGACGATCATCAACATACTGGTAACCAGCCGCTTTAAACTCTTCGACTAAATTACGGTCGTCACGAATGAAATACTTCCACCCGCCACCTAGCATAACATCCAGCCTAAACTGCCCATTGATTTTATCATCAAAGTAGCTATCAGCTATGTCAGCATAATTTTGGCGGCTAATGTTGTGCACAGCAAAGCCAGCAGGTGTAGCGTGGTTAATCTGCGAGGTCACAGCTATACCTGTTTTCAGCCCGTTTTGTTTGGCATATTCAAGCACAGTTAATACCGGCTGTTTATTTACATCTACCGCAATAGCCCCATTGTAGGTTTTAACACCGGTAGAGAGTGCGGTAGCGCCTGCAGCCGAGTCAGTAACAAATCCTTGTGAATGAGCAGGATGGGTGCTCGCCATGCCAACGAGTAATTGATCAAATATGGTTAACTCGACTTCTGGCGTGCTTTTGTCGTCCATAAACATTCGGTAAGCGGTTGTGTACTCTGGCCCCATGCCATCACCTACCACCACAATGATATTTTTCGGCATTGGATTGGCATAAATTGGCGTACACAAACAGGCTAAAAGTAAAATTGCACTCTTTTTCATCAATTATCCACGAGGTTTAAAAATATTTATCAGTTTGAAGTATAAGCTAGGACGTATAGCAATGGATATGGAAAATAAAACCATTTGCACTGTCTCAGTGCTTTTGCTTGCAAATAAGATTAAAGGAGATTTATTAAGCGATGCGCTCACTTCTCTAAATCGAGTAACTGGCGCATACGCTGTTGTACCACTTCCACCAATAAATCAGGTTGAAACTTCGATATCAAACGGTCGCAACCGACTTTTTCTACCATTGCTTCATTGAAGCTACCACTCAAAGAGGTATTTAAAGCAATAAACAGGTCGCTCATTCGAGGATCTTGGCGTATTTCAGCGGTTAAACGGTATCCGTCCATTTCTGGCATCTCTGCATCAGTAAACATCATTAAAATTTCATCCGTGACTTTTTTACCTTCATCTGCCCATTTTCTTAATTTGTTTAAGGCCTTCAAGCCGTCTTTTTCTTCCAGAATAACAATACCTAATTGCTGCAATGTTTCTCTTATTTGCCAACGAGCCGTCGCAGAATCATCGACTATTAACACCTTTTTACCTTTCAAATATTCCGAAACAGGATCTTCTAAGACATTTGCCGAAATAGTGGTGTCGTATTCAATGATTTCAGCCAAGACCTTTTCGACATCAATAATTTCAACGAGCTCTCGCTTACCATCAATATCGACTTGTGTGATCGCAGTCAAATAGTGATTTTTTCCTGCAGTAGATGGGGGTGGTTGAATATCGCTCCATGAAGTGTTGATAATATTCATTACCTGACCTATCAAGAATCCCTGAACACTACGATTGTATTCAGTAATGATGACATTCGCCGGTTTATATTCTGAACTGTCGTTCATTTTTATGGCTGCGCGCAAATCAATAATAGGTATCGATGCGCCACGATAGTTAGTCACCCCTTTAAGATGGGCGTGAGAGCCAGGCAATTGATTCAATGAGGGTACAGTAATAACTTCGCGTACTTTGAATACATTGAGCGCAAAGGTATGACGGGTACCTAGTTTAAACATCAGTATTTCTAGTCTATTTTCGCCCACTAGCTGGGTTCTTAAGTCTATAGATGCTAATAATTCAGACATGTCTTTTCACCATTGGATGCGCTAACTCCTATTAGAAATTGGATATTAAGCTAGATTCACAATAAAGAATAGTAGTCACTGAATAGACTAAATACCTAATTGTTTATCGAAGACTTACGCTATTCATTCACACAATGAATACTGAAAATGAAATATATACACTATTTATATGGTGTTATTTTAGCATAGGATAGCTTCATCGCGGCGGACAAATACCAAAATATGTCTTCCATGCTGATTAACTCTACAATAAAAGGAACATCCTTATGTCACAGTATCAAAAAGATATGACTGCAGTTGAACAACTTGTTTCCAAGCAACACGGCACTTGGAACGCTATTAGTCCAGCATATGTCGCTCGCATGAAAATGCAAAATCGCTTTAAAACAGGATTGGATATCGCTAAATATACTGCGGCAATTATGCGTAAAGATATGGCTGATTATGATAAAGATCCTGCTCAATACACACAATCACTCGGTTGCTGGCATGGATTTATTGGCCAACAAAAAATGTTAGCGGTCAAAAAGCATCATGGTACTACCGATAAGAGTTACCTTTACCTCTCAGGCTGGATGGTAGCAGCACTACGCTCTGAATTTGGCCCATTACCTGACCAATCGATGCACGAAAAAACCACTGTCCCTGCATTAATCGAAGAGCTTTACACCTTTTTACGCCAAGCAGATGCACGTGAATTAGGTGAGCTATTTCAAAAACTCGACAAAACTGCCGTTAATACACCAGAACACCATGCTGTTTTGCAAGAAATCGAGAACTACGAAACCCATGTTGTACCAATTATTGCAGACATCGATGCCGGTTTTGGTAACGAAGAGGCAACCTATCTATTAGCAAAGAAAATGATTGAAGCTGGAGCTTGCTGTATTCAAATTGAAAATCAAGTTTCTGATGCCAAACAGTGCGGTCACCAAGATGGCAAGGTCACCGTGCCACATGAAGATTTCTTAGCAAAAATAAATGCAGTTCGTTACGCCTTTTTAGAGATGGGTGTGGATGACGGAGTTATTGTTGCACGCACCGATTCATTAGGCGCTGGTTTGACGCAAAAAATCCCTGTATCGCAAAAGCCTGGCGACTTAGCCACTCAGTACAATAACTTTCTTGAAACCTCAAAAGTCGATTCTATTGATGATTTAAACGAAGGTGATTCAGTTTTAAAACAAAACGGTCAACTTGTTAAGCCAGTGCGTTTGCCTAATGGATTATACAAGTTTAAAGATAACAGCGGTTTTGACCGAGTAGTATTAGACTGTATTACCTCACTGCAAAATGGTGCTGACCTTTTGTGGATTGAAACTGAAAAGCCTCATGTTGGCCAAATTGGTGACATGGTAAAAGCCATCAGAAAAACTATTCCAAACGCTAAGTTGGTTTATAACAATTCACCATCGTTTAACTGGACATTAAATTTCCGCCAACAAATCTTTGATTTATGGGTAGAAGCAGGAAAAGATGTAAGTGCTTACCAACGTGATAAGTTGATGTCTGCAAGCTATGATGAAACTGAATTGGCGACTGAAGCTGATAGTAAAATTAGAACCTTCCAAGCCGATGCGGCGCGTGAAGCGGGTATTTTCCATCATCTAATTACATTACCGACTTACCATACTGCTGCACTTTCAACCGATAATTTGGCAAAAGGTTACTTTGGTGAAGAAGGTATGTTGGCTTATGTTAAAGGTGTGCAAAGACTAGAAATTCGCCAAGGCTTAGCTTGTGCTAAACACCAAGCCATGGCTGGATCAAACTTAGGTGACGATCACAAAGAATATTTTTCAGGTGAACAGGCGCTTAAAGCATCTGGTAAAGACAACACCATGAACCAATTTGATATGGTTTCTTAAGTTTAGGTCTTAAACGATAGCGGGCTAAACTAGCTCGCTATCACTTTTAACTATAAATATTTTTAAATCAATTCATACATTTTATAAAAAAAATCATTCTCTCCTTCCTGACAATTAAATAAGAAGACCAAAATACAAGCTAATCCTTTGTTTTAATTTAGCTTTATCAAAAAGTTAAATTAAATTTACATTTATCTAGTAATATTCATATGGCCTTGTAGAATTCATGAATACAATATTTATTTTTCGAGCATCAAGTATATGAATATAGCTAAAATTGATCTTAATTTGCTGGTTTACCTCGACGTCCTACTCCGTGAAGGCAGTGTGACGAAAGCGGCCAATCATTTGAGTATCACTCAACCAGCAATGAGTAATGGCTTAAAACGTTTACGCGATGTGTTTAAAGATCCGCTACTCGTGCGCACTAGCGAAGGGATGACGCCGACTAAACGCGCTGCAGAATTACAGCCCATTATTAGAGATGTATTGTCAAAACTCGAATCCGCCATACAACCGGAAACTGAGTTTACTGCACAAACGAGTAGCCGCACATTTCGGATCATGGCCAGTGACTATGCCGAATCGACCCTACTACTCGAAGTGATTCGGCGCTTAAGTTTATTAGCGCCAAACATTACCTTAGATCTTATTACACCTAGTGATGTGACATTTCATGATGTTGAGCAGGGCCGGGTCGATATGGCTATTAATCGCTTCGAAGAACTACCTCTCTCGTTCCATCAAAAAGTCATTTGGTATGACGGGTTTTCGTGCGTAATGAACAGCAAAAATCCTATTGTTAAACAGTTTGATTTGAATAATTACCTGACTAGCCGTCATATCTGGGTCAGTAAAACCGGATTCGGCGTAGGTGTCGGTATTGACCCTACTGAGGTACAAAAACTAGGTTGGGTCGATGCTGAGCTAACCAAAATTGGTAAGAAGCGCGACATCTGTGTATTTACTCGCCACTATCATGTGGCTCTTCAATTAGCCAAAGCGCAAAACCTAGTGGCGACTTTACCGTCAAAAGCAGCTAACTTATATAAAAACGATCCAGAGATGGTCATATTAGCGCCCCCTTTTGATATTCCCCCTATTGCCTTAAAAATGGCATGGAGTGCATTGTTACAGCATGACGCAGGTCATATTTGGTTAAGACGCTTGATTACCGATATAGGTGCAGAATTAAGCTGATGGACATTAAGCACACAACATTCATAAAATGAATAGCTAGGATGCTCAACATAAATTAAACAATATACCTTAAATTTAATAGTATTGAGTAATGATCAGCATTACAAGAGTCAATCATGAACAACTATATCAAGCTCGGCAATTTGCAAGTTGCACACCAACTCCATGCCTTTTTAAGCCATGAAGTACTGCCCAATTCAGGTTTAAATGAGTCTTTATTCTGGCAAGGTTTCGAAAAGCTACTAGCGGAATTGATCCCTGAAAATAAACGTTTATTAAACAAAAGGGATGAGCTACAAGGTCAAATTGACAATTATTGTGTCAGTCACAAGACGACATCGTTAACTGACTATAAGCAGTTTTTAACTAAAATAGGCTATTTGTTGCTAGAGCCTGAAAACTTTAGTATTGCTACAGGAAATGTTGATCCCGAAATCGCAACCATGGCAGGGCCACAACTTGTGGTGCCAATCAACAATGCTCGTTTTGCCATTAATGCCGCCAACGCACGTTGGGGGAGTTTATATGATGCAGTCTATGGCTCAGATATTATTGACCAGCAAGATGGCAAATTAAAATCTAAAGGCTTTAATCCACTGAGAGGTAAAGCCGTTGTGCAGTATGTTAGGCATTGGCTTGATACTTTACTTCCTTTACAAACTGGCAGCCATAAAGGTAGCACACAGTACGATATTTCATCTGGTGCCCTCATTGTTTCCTTAGCAGATGGCAGTACAACAGCCTTACAAAACCCAAATCAATTGAAAGGCTTTGATGGCATATTACAAGATCCAAGCCTGGTTTTATTTGAGCATAATAATTTACATTTCGAGATGGTGTTTGACGCAGATGGTCAAAACGCCAGTGGTGATGTTGCCAATATTAAAGATATTATTGTTGAAGCCGCATTGACCACCATTATGGATTGTGAGGACTCTGTAGCCGCAGTTGATGCCGAAGACAAAACCTTAGTCTACAAAAACTGGCTAGGCTTAATCTTAGGTGACCTTAGTGCTGAGATTCAACAAGGTACGACTACCTTTTCGAGAAAGTTAAATCCAGACCGTAACTACCATGACATAAGTGGCGGCCAGTTCAGTCTGATGGGCCGCAGTTTAATGTTTATCCGCAACGTAGGTCATTTAATGACCAATGATGCAATTTTGTATGCCGATTCGCCCATTCCTGAGGGATTAATGGATGCGGTTATTACTTCACTCATCGCGAAACACGATCTTCTTGGTCACGGTCAATTTAAAAATAGCCAAGCAAATAGCATTTATATCGTCAAACCCAAAATGCACGGTCCAGAAGAAGTTGCGTTTAGTGACAAAATTTTTGCGCGCGTCGAAAACTTACTCGAATTACCTGTAAACACAATAAAAATGGGCATTATGGATGAAGAACGTCGCACCAGTGTTAATCTAAAAGCCTGTATATTTGCCGCTAAAGACCGTGCTGTTTTTATCAACACCGGCTTTTTAGATCGAACCGGAGATGAAATACATACTTCCATGTTACTCGGGGCATTTGCGCCAAAAGCCGAGATTAAAACACGCCCCTGGTTAATGGCTTATGAAAAATTCAATGTAATCAACGGCATCCAAACAGGTATGTCAGGCAAGGCACAAATAGGTAAAGGTATGTGGCCCATTCCAGATGAAATGGCCAACATGATGAAAGCTAAGCTCGGCCATGTTCAGTCTGGCGCCAATACTGCTTGGGTACCCTCCCCCACTGCAGCAGCATTGCATGCGTTGCACTACCACCAACTCGACGTATTTACCTTAAGAGACCAACTCAATTTAAGCAGTGAAGGCATGCTCGACGCGATACTCGACGTGCCACTATTAAATAAAAATCAAGTACTGGATAAAACCACTATTCAGCAAGAATTAGATAACAACGTCCAAGGTATATTAGGCTACGTTGTACGTTGGATAAACCAAGGCATAGGATGCTCAAAAGTACCTGATATAAATAATGTTGGTTTAATGGAAGACCGCGCAACCTTGCGCATATCCAGTCAGCACATTGCTAATTGGTTAGAACATAAAATCATCTCTGCAGAGCAAGTAAACACATCAATGTTAAAAATGGCCAAACTGGTTGATCTGCAAAACAAAAACGATCCTGACTATATTGGCATGACACCGAATCCCCAAAATTCGATTGCTTTTCAAGCCGCACAAGAGCTTATTTTCAAAGGGAAAGAGCAGCCTAATGGTTATACAGAGCCGGTGTTACATGCAATGAGAAAGGAATTTAAACACTATTCAATGATGAGCAATAAAGACAACACACCATAATATTATGGTTGATCTAACTGTTTAGTAAATACATGCTTACCGAAGATCATTTGTATTATAGATATCCAACTTTTAGTGAACAAATGGAAAATCAGAATATGCAAGGGCATTTTTTGAAAATGCCCTCTAATTAAAACTAAAAACTCAGCAAGTTCAAAGCTGCTTCCTCTGCAAATAGGATGATTAGGTTTTAAGGTATTGCTGTACATAAAATCCAGTAATGACATATTCCAGGGTTTAAACTGAGATATTTCACGCACCACATCATCAGGTATCTTTGTCTCTAATAATTTTTGTGTATACCGACACGCTAAGAATAGTTCTAAAGCAAAACCGGTTTCTTTAGCTAATTTGACAAGGGTTAACCAAAATTCTTGATTGTTGTTTGACGTCATCAAAGTATGGATATCGATTAAATCCCTGTAACCTTTTTTGACGTCTTCATTAAAGAATAAATGAATTAAACTATGTAGGGTCATGGCAGGAAACGATAAGACTTGAAACCCTTCAGTGGTTGTCACGCTTTGTGCTGCAAACAAGTCTGCGTCGAGCTGTCTACCAGATATAATAGGTACGATGTTATGGTGAATATCAATAATAGTACCGCGCCTGCCATGCCGCAGTGGTGGGATCTCGTGAGCCCATTTGCGATAATATTTATCATCATGCTCAGTAAGGTCTTCACTTAACCACCCGAGTAAACTTAACCTTCTTTCTATGGCTGATATAGACTGCTTGTCTGCGAGAACATCAATATCATTATATATACGATTTTCCCCAACTTTTGCTTTTGAGAGTGTATATCCAGCTCCCTTTAAAAAAATCAAAAATTGCTGTTTTCCTACAAGACTTTGTTTTAATTCTTCAGCTTCAAATTCTACTTGTTTTCTATGGTTGGCAGCCAAGACGTCGGCATTGAGAAAATGGCGTTTAATTTTAGCTGGGATGTCATCAAATACTCTCATTTGTTTAAAACGTTCTGAGTAACAAGCCAAAAGTTGCTGATTACGCAACACCAATATTAAACTTTGCCAAAGCTTTAGACTTAACCTTTTGGATAACTCTGGTGACAAATAAAGACTAATCACCCACTCTGCAGAAACTTTATGCATCCTGTATAATTTCCTGGTCTAAAAAGTCAGCAACCTCTGATAAATCATTATGAAATATTTCAAAAGTTTTTACCCCTTCAATCACTTGTGTCAAAGTGTTAAATGCTACTTCCCTCAACACACTGTAATTGAAAGCATTTTCTACTAATTGCATAAAAGCTTGAGTTTTATCTAATTGGTAAATTTGCAATGCTTGGTTGGCGCGATAATTTGGAAACACGACAGCAACCAACTCTGCATTATTTTTATTATTCGCCCAACTTAATTCAGGCGGTGAAAGATGGATCACGTCGCCTTTATGGGTATCTTTTGCAATATCCGAAAACTTTCCATCAGGAAATAGGGATCTGGCAATTTCAATCGATTGGTTTTTTAAGCAGATAGGTCTAACAAAGGGCACTACTGTTTTAGTATGGGGGATAATTAAGGCCATTTCATCAGACAACAAACGCCAGCCATTATGGGCCAAATACGCGGTTAGTGTGCTTTTACCAGAGCCAGGAGGGGCAGGAAACAAAATAGCTTTATTTCCCTTCGCTAACACAGCAGAGTGGATGATAACGTGTTGAACTTCATTCCCCGCCACGGTCCAGTTCATCCCCCATTCTAAAAACGCATACGCTTTTTGAAAACTTAACGGTTTAAAAGGCTCTTGCTGATCACAAAAAAAACGTGCTTGAGGGCGAATGAACGAACGTAAACCTGATGATTTTTGCAGTGATAACTCATAATCGGCTACATCAATGGAGAGTGCTCTAAATTTAGAGCCGTAAATGGTAGATAGGTTTTGAATAACTTGTGGTAACTCGGTTTTTATCGAAAATGAAAAGGGGTATAAATCTAAAAAGTAATGACTTTTCATTAATTTGTTAACCAGCCTTTAGTTTGATAAAGCCTTTATCAATAAGCGATGTGACTATTGAACTGTTTTGTTCTGAACTATTCAATTTCTGGTAGCTATCTAATAGGTCTGTTAGTGCAATTGCACTCAACTTAACACTTAAGGTTTCACCAGTACTTGGATGCAAAAAACTACAACCGGAGCGATCAGAAAAGGAGTGCATAAGCACTCCTTTAGGCAATACCTGCCTATCGATTACCATTTAATCAAACTTAAATACAAACCACACCCACATGATAATTGGCAATAGTATTGTTGAGTAAAACTCCAACGCTAGACGGAGCAGCGGATGCTTGGCTATATAAATATCTACCATAAGCCGCAAGAGAACCATGCTGCTGAACTGCTGGGTAAAAGATGCCCAAACTATTAGCATTAGGATTGGCATCAAAATGTGCTGCAGTTAAATACATTGCAGCCATATGGGTGTTAACATTGCTTGGACCGCCAAGACCTTCTCCAGGCTTATTACCAGATTTATCTAAAACTTGTAGCAATGTTTTACCAGAAGCATTGTCGGCAGGCTCAATAGGCTCTCCGCCGAACGCATCAAAAAACGTAGTGGTAAGAAGTACTGGCCAATTTTCAGTATGTGTTTTCCAATATCCGTGAGATAAAAGCTGTGTACACTGACCCTGATTCCAATCAGAACCATGGCCTGAGGCAACAATAGAACCAGCAATACCAGCCCATGCCGACCGACCAGGAATAGACAATAAAACCGCACCTGCAGAGGCCCGAGTTAAAAACTTGCGACGAGTATCGGTTGCTGCCGATTGTGATGCTTTGACTTCAGAACTATGTTGCTGATCCATGATAATTGCCTTCAATAAAAACTCTATGCAGGGTTAATGCAAATCACAAGCCAATTATTAACTCATTGTAAAATAAGAGAATAAAAAAATAGCACTTGGAAACCCGTAAAGAAACCTGACACAACATTGTTTGAACTATTATTTATTTTTACAATGTAACTTTTTTTGCCAATTCTTTCAAATATTTAATAGGTATGGCATAACTAATCCCACTGGGTTTCTCCAATACGGTTTCTTTGGTTTCTTTAACAAATACTTTATTCAAAATACCTATTACTTCACCATTTTCACCCAGATACAAAGGACTACCGCTATTACCGGGATAAGCAGTAATGTCTAATTGATAAATCATTGATGGTTTATCTAGCCGGTCTAAAATACGATTGCTTAGTTGAGTTGAGTTGATACTCGGAATAACATCTGGGGTAAGTGCAGCAACAATTCCTCTGTGGGTGGCCGGATAAAGCCCCAAAACAGCGCCAATTGGAAAACCTGTTAATAGTACTTCGGAGCCATCCAAAGCAATTTCATCACCACCCAGTGTAAGAGGAATAAGCTTTTTGGTAATTTTAAGTATTGCCAAATCATGCACAGTGTCTTTGGCGACTATCTCGGCTTTGTGAATTTCTGGATGCCTACCCGACCCAGAAAAGACGATCAGATATTGTACAAATTTCGGATCAAGGTCGATTGCTATTACGTGATAATTTGTCGCAACCAGCGTACCATCTCCAAAAACAAAACCAGTGCCTCTTAATTGATGAGTCTGCACCCCCATTGCATCATATAAACCCACACCAACAACTGAGGGCTTAACCTTGGCTACAACAGCTTCTATATTATGTGCGTAAACAAAAATCGCAATCATCCAAATCAGTGAAACAAACGATACTCGCAAAAATATTTTCATTAGACAGCCCTTACCATTCAGTTTTTACTTAAACATTTGTTATGATGACAAACATTAATACAATGTACTAGCGCTAGTTATGCGACTCGCTGCCAATTGAATAGAGAATGAAATGAAAATATTAGTGACAGGTGCAGCAGGCTTTATCGGTTTCCATGTTAGTTGTTACCTTATTGCTCGTGGCGATACCGTTGTCGGCATTGATAATTTGAACGACTATTATGATGTTAACCTTAAACAAGGACGCCTCGATGAGTTGGCTAAACACGAAAACAAACACTTATTTTCTTTTACAAAATTAGATTTGGCTGATCGAGATAAAATAGCAACACTTTTCGAAAACGAAAAGTTTGACAAGGTTATAAATCTTGCGGCGCAAGCCGGTGTTAGGTATTCAATTGAAAATCCACATGCTTATGTTGACAGTAATATTGTTGGTTTTTTAAATATACTTGAAGGCTGTCGGCATAATGCAGTTAAACACTTAGTGTATGCTTCTTCTAGCTCCGTATACGGTGCAAATGAGATAATGCCGTTTTCCGCTAAAGACAATGTTGATCATCCTGTTTCTCTTTATGCTGCAAGTAAAAAAACCAATGAGTTAATGGCGCACACTTATAGTCATCTGTATCGGTTACCTACAACTGGACTTCGTTTTTTCACCGTATATGGACCTTGGGGAAGACCTGACATGGCCTTATTCAAATTCACCAAAGCAATCATGCAAGGTGATTCAATTGATGTGTACAATTATGGCAATCATCGCAGAGACTTTACTTATATCGATGACATTGTCGCAGGTATCATTCTCTCATTAGACCAAAATGTATCAGGCAATCCGCAATGGTCAGGCAAAACACCAGACCCAAGTACCAGTAGAGCACCATGGAAAATTTATAATATCGGTGCTCATACACCGATAAATCTATTGGTCTTTATTGAGACTTTAGAAAAAGCCTTAGGTCAAAATGCAACGAAAAACCTATTGCCCATGCAGGCAGGAGATGTTCCGGATACGTATGCTGATGTTTCAGCCCTATCAGAGGAACTAGGATATATGCCCAAGGTCAGTCTAGAAGAAGGTATTAAGCAATTTGTTATTTGGTATAGAAAATTTTACAAAAAAGGGTAAATTTAAATATCGAGACATGTAATATCTTTCTGTAATCACTGTTAGGATTAAATCCAAGTCATGTTATCGCAAATTGCAAATATATTAAGTTCTCCTTTGGTCCATGCTCCTCTTCTGTATTTACTGCTGAGGTTTGTGCATTATTTTTCTGCTCATAAAGTTGTATTTAAAGGGCTATCATACATCCCAGCAGTGTGGCTCTTTTTGTGCAGTATGACGTACCCAAGTGTGTTACTGATAAAACCGCTTGAAGATCAGTATCCAGTCGTTATGGTTGAATCACAAGAATGGCGAAAAACCGATGCCATTGTTATTTTAGCCTGTAATTATTTTGAAGATGAAGAATTACCTTTTATCTCTCGATGGCCAAACTGTTCTTTGCAACGAAACATGCAAGCAGTTCTTTTATATAAAGAGCATAAAATACCTATTTATATTGCAGGTGGCATTCTGGGCCATAAAGACAAAGAAGCTCAAGCGATTCACAATAGCGATTTTCTAAAAAAATTCGGCGTTGAACCATCAGATATCCATATTATTACCCAAGGTAAAAATACCGAAACCGAAGTAGCGGCGCTTGCCTCAATTTTACCCACTAAAAATATTAGCCTGGTAACATCTGCCAGTCACCTACCAAGGGCTGTCTACTATTTTTCTATGTTAGATTTTCGAGTAGTCCCGATCCCAGTGGAGCATCTAAGTCGGCGAAAAGTAGAGCCCAGTTTTAGCCTGCCTAATGCAAGCAGTTTATACAGAAGTGAACGTGCAATTCACGAATATTTTGGACTTATTTACCAACGCTGGTTTTTATAAAATTTTACTTTACACGAAACTGCACGATAATTTACTAAAGGTTTAATGGAAATCATATGAATAGGCTCTTGAATAAATGAGTAAAATTGTTCCTATTTTTTCCGGTGGTGGAACCAAACTTTCTGCTCATATCGGCATATTAAAAGCGTTAACCGAGTTAGATATTAAGTTTGAACATATTGTCGGCGTATCTGGAGGATCCATTGTATCAGCGTTATTTGCATGTGGTTTATCTATTGAAAAAATTCAACAACTTGCCCTCGAAACCGACTTTAAAAAGTTTCGTGGTTTTTCACTGTTTAAACTCATCACGCAAGGTGGACTTTGTTCTGGGGATAATTTTGAGCATTGGATGGATGAACTGCTCAACGGGGTCACCTTTAAAGATATCGAATTAAACCTGCATGTATTAGCAACAGATGTTAATGGCGGAGGTCCGGTTGTATTTAACAAAATTAACTCACCTGACTTAAAAATTTCAAAAGCAGTGAGATTTTCAATGTCGATCCCGCTATTTTTTAGTTTTCAAAATTACAAAGAACATATACTAGTAGATGGGGCGATACTCTCTGAAGATGCTCTGTATAATGATTGGGCGGGAGATGGCACCAACATTCTGTGTTTTAGACTTAAAAGTGAACAGATTACCGAACCGCGTTTTAAAAAAAATTGGTTACCCCTAAAACAATATGTGATGATGCTAATAAGAACATTTATGACCGCAATGTCGAGAGAGTACGTCCATGATAATCATTGGCAAAACACGATTGTTATCAATACCGGTTTACTGTCGCCTGTGGATTTCAACATGTCATTAGAGCAAAAAGAATTTTTATTTAAAGTCGGGTATGAAACCGCCCTTACTTTTGTACCCAAACGCTTAGCTGCTAGAAAAAAAGAGATTATAATGGAACCTGTTCTTTTGGACCGCAATTAATGAATAATTTACGAAAATACGCAGATAAACCCGTCATTGGAAGATTGGTTAAGCAAATAATGAACTTTGTGGTAAGCCGCAAAGCAAATCAAATTTCACAGCATTTTTCCGAATATTTACATCCAATAGTGGCTTTCTCTGATGAATATAAAAGCGAGTCTTTTAAAATTCGCCATAATGTTTATTGTGAAGAACTTAAGTTTGAAGACTTAAAAGAGAATTCCCAAGAAACTGACGACTTTGATTTACATTCCACCCACTGCCTGATCAAACATATTCCCACAGGAGCTTATGCAGGAACAGTAAGAATTGTAAGAACCAACAGCGCGGAACAGCTATTACCTATTGAAAAATATTGTATCAGTTCAATTGATGAAAAAAGCGTTCATCCTAGCGATTTTCCGCGAGAACAAATTTGTGAAATATCGAGGCTAGCCATACCGGCACAATTCAGAAAACGTGCAACAGATAAATTTTCAGGTTCAGCAACAGGTGCCATTAATGAACATGTTTATTCTGAACGCGAACTCAGATGTTTTCCTTTTATTGCTGTTGGTTTGTACTTATCGGCTGCATCCATAACCCTGCATCATGGTATTCAACATTGTTTTGTTATGATGGAGCCTAGGTTAGCCAGAAGTTTACGCTTCGTCGGCATTCCGTTTCAACAAGTAGGCCCAGTCGTCGAGTATCATGGGCAAAGAGCACCGTACTATATAAGCCGTAAACTTTTGATGGAGGGCTTGAGCCCAGGATTCAAAAAAATGCTGCAAAATATAGAAAAGCGAGTTGAACTTCAGTTTAAACAAAAAGATTAATGTAAAATCGTCAAATCTAAGCGCGATAAATGTCGGATTTCTTTACACACATCAAAACCTGTTACCAAGCAAAAAATGTAATCCCATGAAATATATAGACTTTATATTTTTGGCACAAACAATGCTTAGTACAGGATAGACAAAATTCCAAACCAAAAAAGGATATTAAAATGAAAACTTTCTTCACAAAAACTAAATTAATCGCAGCAAGCATGGTGTTTGGTTTGGCTGCAGCTTCAAGTGTAAACGCAGCAACCATCACTTTTGGTGGTCAAGTTGCAACTGACAGTTCTGGTTTAACCAGTTCGAAAATAGATGCAAGCAACATCATCTCTGATGTGACTTTGGGCTATTTCGTTGAAACATTTGATGCGGCAACAGCTATACCAGCTTTCCCATCAGCCAACAATACAGCGTATAACGTTGCTGGTGCCTCAACTGGTTGTTCAATCAACTCTCCACTAATGATTACCCAAAACAACCCTGGTATCTTGAATGTAAGAAATGGCAGTGTAACAAATGTTGCTGCTGCTCCAAAAAATGATAGCACTTGCTATGGTTATACAACGCCTGCCGGTGCTGCACCAAACTTTGTTGATATTGACTACACTGCATTTTTGGCAACAATTGGTGGTGCTGTTCCTGCTTTAGCTGGTTCATACATTGATTATTTGGGTTTTTACTGGGGTTCAGTTGATAGGTATAATACGTTTCAGTTCTTTTCTGACAATGCGCTTGTTAAGCAAATTACAGGTACTGAATTGTTGGCTCAGTTAGGTGGTACAGCTGGTGACCAAACATCTGATAAGTCTAACGTCTATGTAAATATTGACTTTTCACCTGCTGAAGCATTCAATAAGCTTCGTGTTATTACATCAGGTATTGCTGGTGAGTTCGATAACATCGTAGTGGGTCTGAACAAGCGTCCAGTTACTGTTCCTGCTCCTACTGGCTTAGCTATCCTTGGTTTAGGCTTGTTAGGTTTAGGTTTAGGTCGTCGCTTAAAAAAGTAATATAAAATTAGTATAAAAAAAGCCGACTATGTCGGCTTTTTTTTTGCTTATTGTAAAGTAGAGTACAAACGTTACTATAATGCCACCTAAAATAAAGTAGCCATTTCTAGATTAGTATTTAGCTAAGCTCTCGCTTGGCTTTAAAATGAAACTATTAATCAAGCACTACCTGTAAGCCAAAAAGTCGAGAAGATATGACACTCATTGATGTTCTAAACAAATCCCTTGATTGCTCAAAAATTGATATATTACCCGCGTCTGAAGCATCAAAAAAATATGGTCAAACAACACTTAAACCAGGAACGCTCGAACTCTACGCTGCAATTATTGTTAAAGACGTTTCAATAATAAGCGACGTTTTACAATTAGCAAACACCGAGTTATTTTATTTACATCCAATCAGCTCAGGTAACAATTGGGGTTATGGTTCAATTAATTCTCAGTTACAAGATAGAAAAAATATCGTGTTAGATTTAGGGCAGTTGAAGAAAATCACGCCAACCGATAAAGAATTAGGACTTATTACTTTGCAGCCTGGAGTAAGCCAGCAAGAGTTATACAACTATCTAACCTTGCATAATTGGCCCTTTATGACGCCCGTAACTGGCGCAGGTCCTAGTTGTTCAATTGTGAGTAATGCGCTTGAAAGAGGATATGGAATTACGCCGAGAACCGATCATTTTGCTGCAGTCAACGCCATAAAAGCTTATTTGCCTCATCCTGATTTATGTAAAGAACTTTTCGAATCGTCTATTTCAGCTATGGATAAAAGTGGCGACGATTTTATTGATAAAACCTTTAAATGGGGCTTAGGTCCCTATTTAGACGGCCTTTTTACCCAGAGTAATTTGGGTATCGTTACTGAAATGACGATCCGCTTAGCTCCTACACCGACAGATTTTTGTAGTTTTTATTTAAAAGTGGCAGACCCATCAAAATTCTCTGCTGCCGTTTCAATTATTAAAGGAACTTTACTGAATTTTGAGGGTGCAGTAGGTTCAATAAATCTAATGGATCGAAGACGATTGGTTTCAATGACTAGTGAAAACCCTAATGGCCGCGAAACACACAAAAACATGAGTAATGAACAAGTATTGAACTTAGCCAATAAAAGCCAGTTACCCGAATGGATGGTGGTAGGTTCGATATACGGTAACCAAGACATAATTAATGCGGTAAAAAAACAAATTAGAAAAAAAGCCAAACATATCGGTTCGATATTCTTTTCAAATAGTTTATTAATGAAGTTTGCCTACTTTTTCTTTGCACTACCTTTGCCCAAAACAAGGTTAATTGAGAATTTAAGGCTGCAATTACACTCAATGAAAGAAGGTACTGATATTATGTTGGGAAAACCAAATCAAGTCGCTCTACCCTTGGCTTATTGGCGCAACCCTGCAAAATCAGCAGATAAACGGCAAGCGTTAAATCCCGCCAAAGATCAATGTGGTTTATTATGGTACGCGCCATTATTACCAATGAAAGCCGAGAAGTTAACCGCATTTGTTAATTTAATTAGGTCAGTAACGCCTAAGTATGGGATAGAACCACTAATCACTTTTACTAATTTACGTCACGATTGCATCGACTCTACAGTACCCATTGTATTTAACCTCGAAGATGAAGAAGCGGTCAAAGCGGCGCATTTGTGTTTAGAAGAATTAATATTAAGCGGCAATCAATTAGGGTTTACTCCCTATAGATTAAGTATTGGTCAGCAACAGGCATTAGATGCTAGCCATATTTTTTGGAAAACCAATAAACTAATTAAGGCCTCTTTAGACCCTAACAATATTATTTCCCCTTTACGTTATGCACCTCAAACTGCTACTTAACTCACTAAACACAGTTGCTAAGATAAGCAGGTTTTGTGGTTAATTTGAATAATTGTTGAGTAAAGGATTACCTAAGCTAGTCAGGTCTGTTATCTTTGCCTCTAAGTTGATGATGGTTATAGCAAAAGGGGTATATATGCGATTTTTTAACAGTATAGTTTGTATTATTTTACTGGTTTTTTTAGTAAACGGATGTGACAACAAAACATCACAACAATTATTACAAATAGCACAAGATAAAATAGCAACAAACGACTTAAATTCTGCAGTGATAGATTTAAAAAATGCGGCATCTCAAAGTGCCTCAGATAAAGATATTAGACTTGAGCTCGGGCGTCTTTATTTATTAACTAGTGATTTTTCTGAAGCGGAAAAAGAACTCAGCAAGGCAAAAGAGTTAGGTTCTACTGAAGAAGAAATAATGCCTTACTTGTTAAAGGCAATTTTCTACCAAAATGACTTTGAAAGAGTGATATTGCGGGCTAAAAATATTTCTCTCGCTATTTTGGAAAATGATAGCAAAGTTAATTTGTTTATCTACTTGGCAAAGCTAAAGGCATCAGAAATAGAAATAACGTTTCCATTAAATTACTTGCTAGGCGATGACCTTATTATCGCTCAGGCCTATCAAAGCTTTACACAAGGAGATGTTGAGCAAGCCTTGCAACAAATCGAAACATACCAATCACCAAATAGTGAAGTCCTTGAAAAAAGCCTATTAAGCGGTTTGTTACAAGCTCAACAAAAAAATTATACTGCAGCAATCATTGCCTTTAAAGAGGCGGTGGCAGTAGCACCACATTATTACGCCGCTTCTTTCCAATTGGCTGAAGTTCTTATTTTGGCGAATAGACAAGATGAAGCCCAGACTGTATTACAGCAGTTATTAGACAAAAATGAGAATGCAGCTTACCCAAACTATTTAATGGCCCAAGTCTTTTTCAGCCAAGAAAAATTTGCTGAAGCGTTCTCTCATTCTGAAAAAGCTTCACAAAACGGTATTAGTAATCCACTTTCAAATCTAATCGCAGGTATTAGCGCTTATAAAATAGATAGATTAGAGAGTGCCTACCGTTATTTAAACAGAATTGCTGAAATACTACCCGAGAATCATTTGGGTAAAAGACTGTTTATTGAAGTGAAACTTCGCTTAGGGTATACCCAAGAAGCCTTAGATTTAATTGATGAGTTTAACGATGTTCCAGCCGTCATGGCGCCTATATACTCTGAAGCGGCCTTTCAATCTTATCGATTGGGTAATGTCGAAACCGCCAAATTATTTTATGAAAAATCAAATAAATTAGCCCCGAATAATCCGAGAAACCTATTACAAGAAGGCATATTAAAGTTATCAGACAGCGACTACTCGGGTATAGAAACCCTTAAGAAAGCCATTCAGCAAGACCCCTCAATTGATGAGGCTTGGATGTTAGTCACCCAAGGTTATGTCGAGATGGGCAAACCCGATGATGCACTAGCAACCGCAAGGGAGTGGCAAAACACCAATAAAGCCAAAGGTTTGAGTTTAGAAGCTTATGTATATTTACAATTGGATATGCCAGAAAAAGCCTTACCCCTGCTTAACCAAAGTCTGCAACTTGACAATCAACTTCTAAGTTCAAAACGTTTTTTAATGTTACTTAAGGCCCGTGAAAAAGACTACACGCAAGCTCAGCAATACGGTGAAAGTGTGGTAGCAGCAAGTAGCGATAATCTGCAATATATTATTGAACTATTAAATATCATGATTGAGGCTCAGAAACCGGAAGAATTCAAACAATTCGTGAGCTCCCTTATTAAGCAACGAAATAATGAAGAAACAATTGCGCTTAATATTGGCCTTGCCCTACTTTATCAACACGAAGGTAAGCTGAATCAAGGTATCACTTTATTAAAGTCGCTAGAACAATTCAAAGATGTGAGACTTTACCTGACTTTGGGTAATCTCTATTTAAAAAATCAGCAATATAAGCTGGCGCTTAATGCTTATGACGAAATTATTAAGCAGAATAACAAAGTATTGCCAGCCTGGTTTCAAATCCTTGAAACGCTGACACAGGCAAAACAATATGCAGCGGCCTTAGAAAAAGCTAAAGAAGTTATGCAAATTTTCCCTGATGATTCGCGCTTTGAGATCATTGCAACCCACCTTATGTTAAAAAACAAACTAGTGACAGAAGCAAAAAATAACATCACTACCTTGCAAAAAACAGAAGGAGATAATCCAACAATGTTGTTATTGCAAGGTGAGTTAGCGCTGTTAGAAAAACGCTATGATTCTGCCTTAAAAAATCTTGTCGAATACGACAAAATATCACCAAGTTTTGATGTTGCCGAATCTATCGCTGCAGCTTTTGAAGGTTTAAATCGTGCAGATGAAGGTGCTGTCTATTTAGAAAATGCCTTAGTAAAACTGCCACTTAGATTTAAAGAAACTCATTATCTAGCAGAATACTGCACAAAAAATAATTTGCTTGAGAAAGCGGCAACGCTTTATGAGTCAATTTTAGTTGAATATCCCAATCACTTTATTACTTTAAATAACTATGCCAATGCACTAATAAGACTGAATAAACTGGATGAGGCTTTTAAAGTTTCCAGTAAAGCCTTGCAGCTTGAGCCAACATCCTCTTATGCATTAGATACAATAGGCTGGGTATTATTCAAGCAAGGTAAGATTGAAGACTCACTTATTTACTTGCAGAAAGCTAGTGAGGGTTTAGCCAATAATTCAGAAATAAAATTGCACTTAATCGAAAATTATATAGCGCTTAAGCAAAATCAAACGGCGCGCAGTTTATTAAAACGTTTATCACCTTCATCGACAGCAGAAAAACAACAAGTTGAAAAGCTAACGTCATATTTAGCAGGACAATGAGCCGCAGTGGCTTTGCAATAATATCGGAATGAAATGATACAAATCAGCCAACAAGATATCTGCACAAGCCACCATGTCATCGATGACATAGCAGCTGTGGGTCAAGTGTGGCAAGACCTATATGCAAGAAGCGATGAAAAAAGTGTATTTTTACATTGGCAATGGATAAAACAGTGGCTTACCAGTCTTCCCATGTCAGCCATTATTGTAAAAGCAGACTGTAATGGAAAATGCCTTGGTTTAGCCATCTTTGTGGTCAAGCGTACCTGGGTTTTCCCTGGTTGGCCAATCAAACAATTATGGCTGCATAGAGTCGGAGACGATATATATGATCAAATATGGATTGAACAGAATGATTTTTTATTAGACCGTGACAATGCCAATATTATCCGCCAACAAATGATTGAATATGTCGCGCATAGGTTGAGTTGGCACGAGTGTTTTATAGGCCTAACCGGTGAAGACATAATGGCGAAATTTAAAGGCTTGTCAGTTCATCGTAGATCTATATTGTCGTCTCCTGATTATGTGACTGAATTAAATAAATTCAAAAATGCTACAGATTATCTAGGCTCTTTATCTAAGAACACCCGACAACAAATACAACGATCAATAAAATTATTAGAGCAAGAAGGGAATTTACGCCTACAAGAGCCCCAATCGCAGGAAGATAAACAGCATTATTTTAAAGAAATGGCTGATATTCATATTGATAAATGGGGTAAAAGTTCATTCGGTAGTGGTTTTGACAATAATTTATTTAAAGATTTTCATCAAAAACTCGTAGACCAAGGTACTGAAAAGCACTTTGTTGGTCTTTGGCGTTTAAGTTTAGACCAGCATAACTTGGCTTATATCTATTTATTAAAAGGTAAAAAAGACTGGTACTTTTATCTGTCGGCAATACAAACCCATACAGATAATCGCATAAAAATTGGTTTAGTCGCCCATCACTTGATTATTGAACAAGCCATTAAAGATAATATTGAGCGTTATCATTTTCTGGCTGGAGAGGCAAGATACAAACATTCGCTTAGCAATCACAATAGTCCAGAACAGCAACTAGTATGCTTTTATAAACATCATCCATTGTTGCGATACAGAGAACATTTGAGAAGCTTCAAACAATATGTCATTCACAAATTTAATGAGTACAAAGGCAAAAATGCTAGGGTTTATTAATTCAGACAAGGTAATTAACCTACCACTCCCGCTAGATAGCACTGCGTCAGAGCTCCCGGAGGCATTACACAAGATTGCTGTACCATTTCATCAGGGTTCAGTTAAAACTCTTTCTCAACTTTCTCTACTGGACGAGCAAAGCGTCCCAATGTCTTGTGGCGTAAAAATTAATGCTTACTGGCCAGATAAGAGCATTAAGTGGGTTGTATTAGAGTTTTATAATAGCAATGTTGTACTGGTGCCGAGTCTCGAAATACGCCCTTTCGAGTTAGTAGTAGAAAAACCCATCGCTAAATTTGAACCCGTTATCTCTCAAGAAATAATTACGGTAGAACTAAAAAGCCAAGTATTTACTTTTAATTTAAAAACGTCACAATTTCGATTAGAGCAGACAGACTCGAGTAAGCGCGCCATTCTCGGAGAAGTTGAGATACGAGACATAGCTGAGTCATCCCTAGCCCTCACAATTAAAAAACACCAACTACTGCATTACTCTGATTTGTTAGATAATTCTATTCACAAAACGATACTCAGTGTTGAATTGCAGTGTGAGCCAGAAAAATACCAATATTTTAACGTCAATCTCACGTTTTCCTTTTATATAAAACAAGACACTTTCAGTATTGAACATACCATACATAATACCAATGCGGCGAAGCATCCAAATGGCCATTGGGACTTGGGTGATGAAAATACCATTGAGTTTAGTTCTGCTAATTTAGTGGTCACACACACCGACAAACTCAACCTTCATTTACAAACACAAGTAGGGAAAGATTGGCAACCCTTAACTAATGATGATTTTAAACTCTTACAATCCAGTAGTGGAGGTGATAACTGGCAGAGTCCTGTCCATGTCGATAAAAATGGCCAACTACCTTTTGATCTAAAAGGTGCGGTTTTTTATCAGGATAATCAGACAAAAAAATCCATAATGAGGTCAACACCGAGCCTTCTGCTTAATGAGTCTCTTGTTTTAACGGTTGAACGATTTTGGCAAAATTTCCCAAAGGCCATAGCCAAACAAGATGAAAAGGTCATATTTGCTTTGTTTCCCGCACAGTCAAAGCGGTTGCATGAATTACAGGCAGGAGAGAGTAAAACTCATAAATTATGGCTCGCCGCAAATAGTGACCGCAATGCTTTAGCGTGGGTACATAACCAATCGAATATTGCACCTCCTTTAGAGTGGAGTAAAACTGTCTTAGTCGACGAGCTGACAGTGATACCTGCCATCTCATCAGTATTCGACGAACTAATTCAGCTTGGTATTACTGGAGAGGATAGTTTCTTTCAAAAACGGGAAAAACTCGATGAATATGGTTGGCGTAATTTTGGCGATATATATGCAGATCATGAAACCGCTGGTTATAGTGGCAACGATATTTTTGTATCCCATTACAATAATCAATATGACCCTATTCTCGGATTTTTACGTCAGTATTTAATCAAAGGAGAGCAAAAGTGGTTTGAGCTGGCGGATGACCTTGCCAAGCATGTAAAAAATATTGACACCTATCAAACAGTGCAAGATAAAGCCGAATACAATGGTGGTTTATTCTGGCATACCGACCATTATTTACAAGCCTATACGTCAACTCATCGGTCGTACTCAAAATATCAATCTGCTAATGCCTACCAAGATCATGCGGGCGGCGGAGGTCCAGGAGGACAGCACTGTTACACAACGGGTTTAGCCTTACATTATTTACTTACGGGTGATGAAACGTCAAAACAAACAGTTCTGAGCTTAGCTAATTGGATCAGTCATGTATATGAGGGCTCAAATACGTGTTTTGAATTATTACTGGCTTTAAAAAACCGTCATTTACTCGGGGTTAAAAATCACTTTTCAGGTCAGTATCCACTCGACCGCGGAACAGCAAATTATATCAACGCCATACTCGATAGTTTCGAACTGAGCCAAGACCGTTCATACTTACTGAAAGCTGAACATATTATTCAACATACGGTGCATCCCAATGAGGATGTGTCACAAAGAAACTTACATGATGTAGAAACCACATGGTTTTATACCGTTTTTTTACAATCACTTACGCGATATCTGTCTATCAAAGAAACGTTAAAGGAATTAGATGAGTTTTTTTATTATGCCCGTGATTGTTTATTGAATTATGCAAATTGGATGAGTCAAAACGAGTATCTTTACTTAGAAAAGCCTGAGATCCTCGAGTATCCTAATGATACTTGGACGGCTCAAGATCTGAGAAAGGCCCATATTTTTGCAGCAGCGTACTTTTATGCACCTGATAATTATACTGTTTACTTACAGAAAGCCGAATATTTTGAACGTGAAGTTGCTGTAAGGCTAAACAATTGTGCAACCAAAACCTATACTCGAATTATGGTGTTAGTATTACAAAATACTGGGGTGCTTAACTTTTATAAAAACCGCCAAAAGAATGATCAATTAAGGCCAATGAGTCAACATTGGCCAAAGGCTGGATACCAGAATAAATCCTTAGCAATGGGGTTTATAAGTGCACTATGTCAACGTATCGTGCACATATCCATTAAAAATGAAATTGTTTGGCTCAAAAAGCGATTAAAATAACTGGGGATATACTTTTTAATGCAACTGTCTTTTATAATTCCCCATAAGGGTAGATTCGAAATGTTGATCGAAACAATAGAATCTATTATCAATCAGCAAACGTCAGAGCATAGCTTCGAAGTCATAGTGGTAAGCCAAACTGCCGAGATAAAAGAGTGTATATTAACCACATCTGACAAACTCGAGCTAAAGGTATTCATTCGTCCAGTTGAAGATACCATTTCCAGCTCTAGGAATTTTGGCGTAGAGCAGGCCCAAGGAGAATACTTAGCCTTCTTAGATGCTGACATTTATTTGTCAGCAAATTGGGTTGAGCAGATGTTTTCAGAACTTCTCGGTTCACCTGAGCGAATCATAGTAAGTGCAATGCAGGTATGTAACGCCGATGCTCCGCCCCTTGAACAAATCCGCACGAGTTTAAGTAATGTAGAAATTGACCAAGATGTGGCATTTTTACCGGGTCGAAACTTGTTTATGAGTAAGGCTTCTTTTAAGAAAATTGGGGGGTTTCCTGAACACTTAGTGACTTGTGAGGATTACTACTTTACCGATCAAGCAGCCAAATTAGGTAAACTCTATTACACCTCGTTAGCGAATTATCGGCACATTGGCGAAGACAAAGAATTTAATGCCATGTTCAAAAAAGAAATATGGCGAGGACAATCTAATATTCAATCCTTAGCGGGAAGAAAGATACCACTGCGAGAACTACCCAGCTTTTTTGTACCCCCAGCAATTTTGTTCCTTCTAATCGCCGCTGTCGTCTGCTTGCTCAGTGGTTGGCCAGAATTAGCTATGATTTCATTGGTATTGGCTCTGCTACCAATTGTTGTTTACAGTTCACGCTTGTTTATTTTGGCACAATCTAAAGTACAATTAGTTCCTATATTATGGTTTTATATGGTGTATTTTCCTGCTAGAGCAATAGGAACGTTTGCCGGCCTTTTTAAAACCATTAAAGTAAAATAGAACAAGGAAGCATGACGTGACGCGTCCCATTAAAGTATTACAATTTATTTGCCCCACAGGTTTCTATGGCGCTGAACGTTGGATTTTAGCCTTGGCCAAACATTTAGATCCGCAAAAAATAGATTGCGAGTTAGCCGTGACTATGGAGCCTGGCCAGAAAAAACTTGAATTAGTGAGTGAATATAACAAACTTGGTTTAGCTTCCCATATTGTGCCGATGCAAAATAAATTCGATTTATCTGCAGTCAGTAAACTTGCCGCTTTAATCAAAGCTAACAATATCGACATTATCCATACTCACGGTTACAAATCTGACATCATCGGTGTACTAGCGGCTCGAAAAGCGGGCATTAAGTCTGTAGTGACTCCCCATGGCTTCGAAAATGCGAAAGATATTAAATTGCGTATTTTCATTTGGTTAGGCTGTCAGGCAATGAAATACGGCACCAAAGTTGTGCCGCTGTCCCAGCAATTGCTGAGTGACGTATTAAGAATGGGCGTCAATAAAACCTTATATATTCAAAATGGCGTAGATTTGTCCGAAGTAGAGGCCACCATTGCGCCTGTTCGCCCCCAAGACGGCGAAAAAAGAATTGGTTTTGTTGGGCAAATGATCAGCCGTAAAAATATTGTTGATATACTCGATGTTTTTGAATCACTGCATCAAAAACACCCTAATACACGTCTATTGCTGTTGGGTGACGGCGACTCCCGTCAAGAGTTAGAAAGCTACAGTCAAAACTTAAGCAGTAAAAATAATATAGAATTTCTTGGCTTTCGTGATGATCGCTTAGCCTTACTTAAATCTTTTGACTTGTTTGTTATGACCTCAACCTTAGAGGGAATCCCTCGCTGTCTGATGGAAGCAACCGCAGCCAGTATTCCAGTAGCGGCCTATAACATTGCTGGTATTGATCAATTAATTAGCCATCAGCAAACCGGATTACTTGCTACATTGGGCGATAAAGATACCCTGTTAAGCTATTGGGAAGAGCTTTTATTTGATACCGAACAAGCAAGCAAATTAGCCGCGGCTGCAAAAGACTATGTATATCAACATTATTCAGCCAATCGCATGGCCGCAGAATATACTGAGTTATTTTCCGAGCTAGTAGGATTGGATTAATGAATAAGCACAAGGATGACAAACCTACTGTTCTATTTATTCTTTCTGTTGATACTGAAGAAGAATGGGATTGGTCAGGCCCTTTCCCTCAAAAACAAGCACAAGTGCAAAATATAGACCGCTTGCCAGATTTCCATAAACTGTGCACTGGCTTAGGGATCAAACCGACTTATTTCGTCGATTATGCGGTAGTCAATTCGCCTAGCGCGAGTGCCAAAATGCTGGAGTTTTGCTCGTCGACTGATTGTGAGATTGGTGCTCACTTGCACCCATGGTGTAATCCCCCCTATTTTGGCGACGTAGGAGAACCAGAATCCCACGTGATCAACTTGCCCATCGCTCAAGTTGAACAAAAATTAGATAGCTTAGTGGCAAAAATTCAGAGTAGCTTAAATCTACAGCCTACGTCCTTCAGAACGGGGCGCTGGGGCATCGACAGTAAGGTGATGAAATTATTAGTCAAATATGGTTTTAATGTTGACTCCAGCGTGTACACTTTTTATCAAAATGAATTTTTCTCTTGTCTAGGGGCTCCGCAACTACCCTATTGGCCTGACTTAAATGATCCACTTAAAACATCAGAACAGCGTCAAATTTTTGAATTACCGGTTACCGTAGGCTTCAATCGAGATAACTTTGAATTTTGCAATGCAATTCACCAAGCCTGTTCGTTGCCACCATTGAGTTTAACCCGATTTAATGGTTTTGCTTGGCACACCAAATTGTTACGCAAGAACTATTTGTGCCCAGAACTTTCAGCCGTTGAGGATATGATAGCCCTTTGCGACAAGGTTATTGATAAAGGCTATCCGGTATTGCATATGTACATGCATAGCTCAAGTCTACTTGATAATCAGAATAGCTTATTGGGCAATAAGAATGCGTTTTCCTTTATTACACAGGCAGTCTCTGAGGTCACCAAACATTTGACAGAACACTATAATATCGAGTTTTGTACTATTTCAGAAGCAGCTCAAAAACTCAATAAATCATCGGAAGCACTGCGCTAAATGTCTATATCAATTGTAATTGCCACCGACCAAGTTGCTTGGGATGACTACGTTTCTCGTCATCCACAAGGCTCGCCTTATCATAAATATGCTTGGCTGCAATCAGTAGAAGAGGCCTATCAACATAAAAACATTGGCTTAATAGCCACTCAAGATACTAAAGTAGTAGGCGTTTTACCCTGTATTGCTATGTCTCGCCCCTTGGGTAAAACCAAATTTTGTGCGTTGCCTTTTTGCGATATTGGTCATGCCATTGCTGATAATCAAGACATTATTAACGCCCTACAGCACCATGCCCTGAATCTATTGGCCAAGCAAAAAGGTCAAGTGTTCGAATATCGAGATACTGAGTTAACCATCACAGAGCAGCAAATAGCCTCACAAAAAGTAAGAATGCTGATGGCCTTACCTGATTCTTCTGCCGCTTTATTCGATGGTTTTAAATCGAAGTTGCGTAGCCAAATCCGTAAATCTGAAAAAAATGGTTTAACTTGCACCATTAGCAACAACCAGCAGGCAATCGATAATTTTTACCTCATTTTTGCTAAAAACATGCGTAAATTAGGCTCCCCTGTGCACAGTAAGGCGTGGTTCGAAAGCTTATTTAAACACTACAAAGACGATATATTCCTTGGCGTGGTGTATAAACAATCCACCCCTATTGGCGCTGGCATTATTATTAGCAACAATCATAAATTTGCCATTCCTTGGGCTTCTACAGATGCAGATTTTAATTATCTTGCGCCCAATATGATGCTCTATTGGTCTCTACTCAAACATGCCTGTGACGTGGGAGGCAGCGAGTTTGACTTCGGTCGTTCGACTTTTGGAGAAGGTACCTATAAATTCAAGCAGCAATGGGGAGCGCAACCCGTTCCTTTAGTGTGGTCTGACTTAGCCAGTCACACCTCAGAACAAAATGCTGCCGTGGTCGAGAAGAGCCAATTAAGAGCATTAGTTGAAACAGTATGGTCTCGCTTACCTTTAGGGTTAACAACCACCCTGGGACCACAACTGAGAAAATATATCAGCTTGTAATAATCGACATCAAAGCACACGAGCCTAGTCGAGCAACTAAATTTTTTGGAGATAAACATCAATGTGTGGAATTGCTGGGTTTACGCACTTTTCAGGTAACATGGGTAACCTAGACACCCTCAAGCGTATGGGTGAAAGCATCATCCATCGTGGGCCCGATGCAGGTAAAGAGTATCTTGATGAGCATGTTGGCTTAGCCCACAGACGATTAGCAATCATTGACTTATCCGAACTGGGTGTGCAACCCATGACCTCAGTTGATGGACGTTATATCATTGCCTTTAATGGTGAAATTTATAACTTTCTTGAGCATCGACAAACTTTAGTCGACGAAGGCTACGTGTTTAGATCCCATTCAGATACTGAAGTCATACTGGCTCTGTATGCTCGCGATGGCATTAACATGCTCGATAAACTCAATGGCATGTTTGCCTTTGCCTTGTGGGACACCCAAAACCAAAAACTACTGATTGCTAGAGACCGCTTGGGTAAAAAGCCCTTGTACTATTTGCATACAGACAAGCAATTTGCTTTCGCCTCAGAAATAAAAGCTATTTTAACCTTGCCTAATGTAGCAAAAGACATTCGCATAGACGCGGTGCATGATTTTTTTGCTTATCAATATGTGCCAGACCCAAAAACGATATTTACCAATATCCACAAATTACCCCCAGCCCACTATATGTGGGTCAGTGCCGATGGCATTGAAATACAACAATATTGGGATGTCAGTTTTAAACGCACCAGTCTTGAAAATGAAGCGACATTAACCACACAACTACTTGATTTAGCGACCCAACGCACCAAAGATCGCATGGTCAGTGACGTCCCTTTAGGCGCATTTTTAAGCGGTGGCATCGATTCAAGCGGCGTTGTGGCCATGATGGCATTAAACAGTAAAACGCCGGTTAAAACGTGCTCGATTGGCTTTGATGATAAAAAATTCAACGAAACTGAGTTTGCTCGTGAAGTAGCCGAAAAATACCACACCGAGCACCATGAATTTATGGTGCATCAAAATGTGGCTGAAAATTTAGAACATATCGTCAGTTATTTTGACGAACCTTTTGCAGACCCTTCACTAGTGCCCACATTTTTTGTCTCTGAGTTAGCGCGTGCGCAGGTCACGGTAGCCATAGCAGGTGATGGTGGCGATGAAGTATTTGCGGGTTATGAAAAATACACCACCGATGATATTGAAAATAAACTACGTCAGAAGTTTCCAAAATTTATTCGTAAATCTGTGTTTCCGCCACTAGCCAATTTATTTGCTAAAAGTGAAATGACCGTATTTCGCAAGGCCAAATCATTACTCAACAGCCTGAGTCTCGAACCTGCCATGGGCTTTTATATCACAAATGCGCAAATCGAAGACCGTCTGTGGCAGCGTTTAGCTACAAGCAACACCTTAAAGAAACTAGGCGCTTATCACCCAGCACAGCTAACCCTAGATGCTTACAATAAAGCTGACGGTCCTGACCATTTAGCTAAAATTTTGTATACCGATTTAAAAACCTATCTGCCGGGTGGCATTTTAGTCAAGGTAGACCGCATGAGTATGGCCAACTCCTTAGAAGTCAGAGCGCCCTTACTGGATAAAGACATCGTCGAATTTGCTGCCACCCTACCCTCAAATATGAAATTCAAAAACGGTGAAAAGAAACACATATTAAAAGAAGCCTTTAAACCCCTATTACCGGATGGCATTCTATATCGTAAAAAAATGGGCTTTTCTGTGCCCCTCGCGTCGTGGTTTAGGCACGAAATTAAAGACTTAGCTCACGACTACTTGTTTAACAAGAGTCAGGGTATTCAGCAGTTTTTTGATATGCAGGTTGTGCAAGACTTATGGCAACAACATCAGTCACAAAAAGCCGACCATGCCACCGTACTGTGGAGCATGTTGATGTTTCAAATGTGGTGGTTTCGCTATATGCAAAGTTCGCCTGAGGCAGTTTCTCCTTTATGAGTCAGACAAATAAGATATCAGTCATGCACATCACCTACGACATGCGCATTGGTGGCACTGAAATGGTGATCAAAAATATTATTGAAGGCTCAGACAGTAGCCTATTTGAGATGAGTATTTTTTGTATCGAATCGCCGCTAGGGCCCTTTGCTGATGATCTACTCAACCAGGGCATAAAAATTGATACTCACGCCAGACAACCAGGGTTTGATCTCAGCTTAATTAAAGCCATCAGACAACATATCAAAGGTAATCACATTGATGTGGTGCACTGCCACCAGTACACGCCTTGGATTTATGGGGTAATAGCCGCAATAGGTACTCAGACTAAAGTCATCTTCACAGAACATGGGCGGTTTTATCCCGACAGTAGTAGCTGGAAACGTAAACTAATTAACCCTCTGTTAAACCGCTTTACAGCAGCGACTACGGCAATATCAGCGGCGACCAAAGATGCTTTAGTGAACTATGAAAACTTTCCAGCCAAAAGTATTGAAGTCGTTTATAACGGCATTGCTCCATTGGCTTATGATGAACAAGAAGTCACGCGCCTGAGAAAACACTATCTTATCGCTGACAATGAAAGGTGTTTGGGCACCATCGCTAGGCTCGACCCGATTAAAAACCATGCTATGATGCTCAAAGCCTTCAAACAAGTCATCGATGCGGGTATTGTCGCTAAGCTAATCATCGTGGGAGATGGTGAAGAAAGACAAAATATTGAGACGCTGATCAAGGAATTGGATTTAAGCACTCAGGTTATTTTGACTGGCTACGAAGCAAAGCCTCAAGCTTTACTGGCAATGATGGACATCTACCTGCTTTCATCTTTAAGCGAAGGGACATCCATGACTCTACTAGAGGCCATGTCATTGAGTAAGCCTTGTGTGGTCACCGATGCGGGAGGTAATCCTGAAATTATTCAACATAAGTTAAATGGTTTAGTAACAGCTAATGACAATGCCTCGGAGTTTGCTCAAGCGATTATCGAATTAGCCAAGTCAGACGAACTCAACGTCGCAATGGGAAAGGCATCATTCAGTCGGTTTCTACAGATTTTTTCAGCAACAACTATGTGTCAAAAATATCAGCAACTTTACCAACAATAACGGGCTCTTTACTCACTCGAGTTAGGACACAATCCTTATTACTTAGGCTGCATTTTAAGAGCAAATTTTTTAACTCGTTTGACAACTAAATATCTATCCAACAAATTAAAATATGACTTGTTTAATTTAATATCTTCTATAACCAGCTGATTTATCTCTAGTAGGTTATCAGGCCAACTTTCAAAAGGGATTATTTCAAGATGTTTTTCTTGGAGCTTACCAAGACGATAACGAACTATCCTACTAACATACAAACTCCAATCCGATTTTTTCCATAGTGATAAACTATCAAATTGGTATCCACATTTTTCATTAAAAATGATTCTTCCTTTAATCGCCTTTTTCTGATGATCCACATCTTTGTATATAATTTTTGTTATAGCCGAATCAATCCAACCCAAACCTATTGGCAGTTTAAACTTTTTATTTCTTATTATTTGAATAAAACTCAATTTCAAGCCATAACAATTACCAAATAAACTCCAGCCATTAGTCACCATGTCTTTATATGTTCCTATGTTTCTACCTGAAAAAGGCAAACCAGCGACTGCACTAGCATTATTATCTTCGATCAGAGTTTGAAACATTTGTGGAAATGCCATATCGGTGAAACGAACATCAGCATCAACAAAAAAGTGTACTAGAGCATCAGACGCAAACTCATGAACATATCGGTTCCAAGCATTACATTTATCACCTATGACTAAGTCAATAACCTCTAGTGTTGAAAAACTCATTTTAAGCTGAGTTAAAACACCTACAGTAGCGTCTGTACACCCATTTGCAATTACGACTAGCTTTTCCAATTTATCATCAGAATTATCAAATACACTTTTTACAGACTGAGTAATATTATGCTCTTCGTTATGAGCAAACATGACAATATTATAAAATGATTTACGCATTGGCCTTCACAACTTTAATGTTAATAGACTTTTCTTTGTTATAAATATGCTCTGTCAAAATACCCAATAACAGTAAAAAATAAAATGGTTCATAGATAATAAGATCAAGAAACATAGAACCCACATAAAAACCAGTAAAAGCGGTCATTGTAGCGTTATTGATATAGGACATCGTGGACTTATGATCAACTTCAGTTTTGCGAATTCGTCTAAAACGTTTAAATTGTAGCCAATAAAAACCGAGATAGATTAGACCGTTTATTAATCCGGTATTCGCTGCAAAATTCAAAAATGTGTTGTGGGCAACATAGGGTGTTCTACCCGGAAAATAGATACGTGTAGCTTCCTGAAAACGCTGTACCCCAACCCCCAGTAACGGGTATTGCTTTATCAATTCAAAGCCTACTTCCCAGGATTGCACTCGTGGGTCAATCGGTGCTTCAGACTGTGATTCTGCAACATCAATAGTATCAGTCGTCCGCGTTAATAGCGTCCCACCTTGATAGATAACTGCCGCAATCAAACCGGCAACTAATAGTACTCCAAACGTACGAGATTTAATTAAAAAATACGCCAACAGAGTAGACACAGCAATGGCCAATAATGCACCTCGTGAACCTGTTAATATTATACTATGCCAAAGAAAAAGTAGTCCCAGACCAAATATTCCACGTAATATAAGTGAACGAAAATAGAATATTCCAAACAGTAAAAATGGCATCCCAGTAACAAATATCATTCCAAATTTGTTTTCATCTGTGTATGGGCTTTTAAATGGCCCCATTAATCTGCCATAACTAAATTGCCGTATATTCCAACTGAAATATTGGTCATTACTCCAATAAACATAATAGAGAACTAAACCAGCAAACAGCAAAACTAAAACTTTCAAAGCCTTCTCGCTATTAATGAGCGGAAGCGAAATAAAATACATCAGGATAATAGTATTAAAAATATCAAGTACCAATATTGAGCTAGTAGCAGAGCTAAACGCACCAATAGGACTAAAAAAGTCAGACAAATTAAACATCAACCAGAAAATGATTAATAATATATTCTGTTTATAGCGATAAACAGAGAAGTCGAGTTTTTTGTTAAATGATTGAAATATAAATACGGCGATAGCCGTGCCTGCAGCTATCGTAAATGCAGGGATTCCCTCAAAAATCCAAAACCATATATACTGAGGGGCCATAATCGACATAAGATAATAGGCATAAACAGAGGTTTCTTGATGTTTAAACGACCTTATAACCGTTGTCATCAGCAATAGGTATAAAATTACTACTCCCATGGTTAATTACACTGCCTATTTATCATGTTTCACCTATAAAAATTTATTAACCTGATATGTCATTAGGCAGTAAAAAACACCCAACTATTACTGTGGCTCATTCGACAAATATAATTATTGTCGTACGCTTGTTTTAGCGAAGCTTATCCTAAGTTATGAACAGCTTTAGACTAACATTATTTAGTAAAATCAGTTCGATATTTTATATCTTTTATCAGAATCAATGATGGGCAGTTTAATAATTAATTCATATTGTGTCTGAAATATATTTTAATTATATGAACAAGTGCAGGTTGTCTCGGATCAATAGATGACTCGACTCATGATTAAATAATCGAAATTAAGCTCACATTGAAAGCAAATTATTGCAAATTTTTTAGCTAACACGTACTCTAAATTTTAAGTCAATAAAGGGGGGCGTCAGTTGCTTATAGGGATTTATATTGAACCAGTCAAAGTTTCAGCTAAGACAGGAATCAGTCGTTACATAAGCGGTCTAGTTGAAACTCTGGCGGCAATCGATAAAAACAACCACTATTATCTTTATTATCAAGCTAATCTCTGGGGAGAAAATGCTTTAAATTGGTTAGCTCAGTACAAAAATGTGACCTTAAGACCTTTAAAGTTTCCGAGCAATTGGTTGGATGATCATCCTACATTGTGGTGGAAGTATTACTTACCTTTTTTCTTGTGGAAAGATCGTATTGATGTTTTTCATGGGGCAAATCATTACATTCCTTTGCAAGGAAAAATCCCCACGGTTCTGACAATCCATGATCTCGCCTATTATTATATGGAAGTTCATGGCGAAGGCATGGATCGTGTGCTAAAAAACTGGACAAACCAAAATCTTCAGGTGGCAGATATGGTTGTGGCTATTTCCCAATCAACTGCGTCCGACTGCATTAGAGAAGGTGTCCCTAAGGAAAAAATTCACATTGTTTATCAAGGATTTGAAGGCAAACAACAAATACTTGCAAATATACTTGAAGACGCCTCATTACCTGTGGGGGTGACACAGCCTTATATACTTTTTATCGGTACTATACAGCCAAGAAAAAATGTCCTTTATATCCTAGACGGCTTTGCCAAGATAGCTGATAAAATTCCACATAATTTGGTGTTGGCTGGTGCTCCAGGCGAGTCTTCACAAGCAGTTAAAGATAAAATCGACTATCTTAACTTACAACACAGAGTAATTTTGTCCGGTTATATTAATGATAGCGAGCGTCACGCCTTATACCAAAATGCTGATATATTCCTTTACCCAAGTAAATACGAAGGATTCGGCTTAGTACTGCTTGAGGCTATGTCCTATGGGGTACCAGTCATCACTGCAAATAACAGTTCAATGCCAGAAACAGCAGGCGATGCAGCGATACTTGTCGATGAAAAAGATACGGATACTTTATCAAACGCAATATTGAGTCTGCACAATGACACACAACTAAAAGACAAATTAATTAACCTTGGTTACTTACGTATTGAGCAATTTAAGTGGGAAACATGTGCACAAAAAATGCTCAAAATCTATCAGTTGGCTGCAAATTTAAAAACAAGGAAATAGTATGGCAGGCACAGTCAATATAACGTTAGTGATTGCGACCTATAATGGCCAACACACGCTCCCACAGACTTTAAATAGCATTAACGCTATAGAGATACCTGATTGTGTCTGTTTCAATTTAATTGTAATAAACAATAACAGCACTGACGACACAGCTAAAATACTGCAGGAGTTTAACTACCTGTTTCCAGTAGAAATATTATTTCAACCCAAAGCAGGTAAAAACGCTGCATTAAATTGTATTTTTGATCCTGATGTTGTACTCGGTGATTTGTTAATATTTAGTGATGACGATGTCGTGTTTCCCTCAAATTTTCTGACCATATATTTTAAATTATTTTCAAAACATCGAGATTATGGAATATTTGGCGGACAAGTTTCAGCATTATGGCCATCCATTCCCAGTAAAAATATGCTTGAAGGTATTGATCCCGTTGTTGCCTTTGCAATTACACCTGAAACAGCAGGTTATGTGGAAGGTGAAATTGATCCTATCAAACTTCATGGCCCTAATATGGCAATCGTAAAAAATATATTTAATGACGGACTGCGATTTAATGAAAATATTGGACCGAACGGTGGCAACTACGTAATGGGTAGTGAAACAGATATGCTCTATCAATTAAAAGCAAAGAAAATAAAAGCATATTATTGCACTTCACTCATTGTTCAGCATATCATCCGGCCAAATCAGTTGACAAAAAAGTGGCTCGCAGGTCGTGCATACAAGGCTGGACGGTCTTTAGTAATGCATCAAACCAAGAGTAACCAAACCATCGCTGCAGCTACATTTGCAGGTTATCCACGTTGGGCACTTATACAGCGTTGGAAAAAACTAATCCGTCTATTATTTTGTTCAAAAAACAGTATATTAGGATATAAATTGTTATGGCAAACCAACCATTTAAATGGTTATTGCGATGAATTTAAACATTACATGGACGATACCAAAAAATGACAGTTGCAGTTCTAGTCGCTTCGCTAAAAGAAGGTACAGAAACATTTGTAAAACATCATATTGAATTGCTTGGTGCAGATACTCGCGTTTTTCATGGTGGTTTGACACCATTTTTAAGTACTTCAAATCCGCAAAAAACGGATGCGACATTTACTGAGAAAATCAGCTTTCGCATACTGAAAATACTAGGTAAAGAAGATAATATTCGCACCTATTTACTCAAAAAACTGATCCGCAAAGAAAATATTCATTGCTGTTACGCCGAATTTGGTCCCGTTGGCGTTGGTGCTTTAGAGGCGTGTAAAGCAACAGGCACAAAACTAGTCGTAAACTTTCATGGTTACGATGCATTTCGTACAGACATATTGCAGGATTATTCAGATAAATACCGTGAATTATTCGATTATTGCGAGCATATTGTCGGCGTGAGTCGTGCCATGCTAAAACAACTTGAGCTTCTGGGTTGTAAAAGCTCAAAACTTACTTACCTGCCTTGTTACCCTAGTTCAAATTTTGCCAGTCTCAATTATGCACCGGTTAAAAAACAAATTAGTTTTGTTGGTCGGTTTGTCGAGAAAAAAGGCCCATGGTTAACGCTATTAGCATTCAAAAATTTACTCCAAAAGCATCCCGATGCTAACTTAGTCATGGCGGGTGACGGACCACTCTTAAGCGTCTGCCAAAGTCTTTGCACAGCACTCAAAATATCAAATGTCGAATTTACCGGCTCCCTTGCACACAATGCTGTCGAATCTCTGTATCAGAACACAATGATTTATGTGCAACACTCTATTGTCGCAGCATCAGGAGATCGAGAAGGTACCCCTGTATCAGTAATGGAAGCAATGTCCGCGGGCATTCCTGTCGTTTGCACACGACATCAAGGAATAAATGACGTAGTTGAAGAAAACGTAAGTGGATTGCTGATAGATGAGCAGGATATTGAAGCCATGGCAGATGCAATTTGCCAATTACTTGATTCTGAAAATTTAAGAAAAAGCATTTCAAACGCCGCAAAGTCTTCGATCACAAATCTGACGATTGACAACACTGCTGCATCGACTCTTTTAAGACTAACAACTCAAACTCAAACAACTTAAATTACTAACTTGTTAAAATGACAAGCAAATGATGTTAAAAACCCAGAACTATCTGATATTTTAACGGCATTTAACTCAAAATTGACCTTAAAATAATGACGAGAACAACATGAAAAAGATTGGGATTATTCATAGCGTCGCCATAAATGGTGGCGACCAATTACTCTTAGAATCTTTGATTCAGGGACTTGAAAAATATTGTAAAGTGAAAGTTCAATTTGTTACAACTAACAATTTTTTAAGCTATCCGTTTATAACGAAGGGGCATGTTTTATTAAACTCGTACTTTGATGCAAATATAGAAATGCCCTATAAGATAGAAAAGCTATCTAAAATGCCAATTATAGGTAAATTAATAAAGAAAATTTTTAACTCATTTATAAACTTACAAAAAACCAGGCGTGAAGTAAATGATCAGATAAAAGAAACAGATTTTATTATTTTAATGGCTGGTGGGTTTATTCATGAGTATTACGATTTTTATAAAAACTTAGCTCCTATAATTTTCCAATTTAAGAAACAAGGGAAACCTATATTTATAGTTGGGCAATCAATAGGTCCATTTGAAAATAATCCTGAGGAAGCGATAAAGTTTCTAACTTAATTTAACAAGATTATTTTAAGGGAAGAGCTGTCTTATGGTTTTATGGAGCAACTTAATGAACCTAACTTGTTGAAAAAAACATTGGTTACTTCTGATATAGCTCTAGGTTTCACAAGTGTTAAACGTCCCAAAACTAGTAATAATAGGAAAGTATTTGTTAATTTTCGAGACTGGTTTGATTCAGATGTAAAAGAGCGTGCATTATTGGTGATTGAGAAGATAGTTGCTTTAGGTCATGAGGTTGAATTTATATCAACTTGTCAAGGCATTAGCTCATACAGAGACGATTCAAAATTACATGACGAAATTATAAATTTATACCAACAGAAACATGGCAATATAAATTACTTAACAGCTAATCGCGCTAAATATAGTTCAGAAAATTTAATTTCATATTTGTCTGAATTTGGCTCTTACTATATTGGCATGCGTTTACACATGTCTATTTCTGCTTTATTGGCTGGATTACCGGTTTTGAATTTTGGATACGAACCCAAAAATATTGGCGTTCTTAGCTCGATTGGACTGGAACAATATGCCGCAGACTTTTTTGGGCCTATTGAAGTAATGGAGTCAATGATCGAAGATATGTTAGATGGTGATTATAGCGAAAAAACTAAAGAGGTTCATGTCGCACTAACTAAAGGCAGAGAACTTTTCGAGAGAAGTTTTTTAACGTTAAATAAAGAAATGGAATTATTCTAAGAATGCTCAGTATCTCAATTCAATAAACGAATACGTACCTTGTTTTAAGTTCTGGTGGCGTTATCGCTTTGCGACAACGTCCCCCCCCCCCCTAAAAACATTTACTTTGGTGCGTAACTTGCTAAAACGGTTTAAATGCGTTTCTTAAAACGCCATCCAATTTGTCGAGTATACTGATTCATCATTTTAACAACAAACTTATGATATTTTGGATGAAACACTTCGCAGTAATTTAAATGGTAATTAAAATTCAACATACTTAGCTTTTTAAAAATAGGCCAATTTATGTTGATATGTTTGTTTTTTATCAAATACCACGTCATCAGATATAGCGGGAACAAACGAGTGAGTGTATTTTTTGCGTCTTTACGAACCATATGACGATAAGCTTGCGCATCTGTTTTATCTCTGTAAATACTAACACCACCGATATGAACGTGTTTACCAAAAGCCAATGTCAGGGCGCTAAACGCATAATCATAGGCATAAAACAAACGAGTAGGAAAAGATTGTTGGGCTGCGTGAGTACGAAGAACACCATACATTCTTGAATTATCCGTAGAGGCGGACAAATATTCCACCAACCTATCTTCTTTGCTGTCATGCATAATGGCGTAACTTCCATTTGCCTTATCAATGCACTCACCATTTTTATAAAACCAACACTCTCCCATTGCTGCGACCGCGTCAGTTTGTTGTTCAAGGACTTCTATTGCTTTTTCTAAAAAACCTTCCGCAAAATAGTCGTCACCAGCCAACCAACAAAAATAAGGAGTATCAGCTTCATCAAGAACAAATTTAAAATTATTATAGTAGAGGTTTGATGGTTGCTTGACCGCAGTAATTCGTTTATCTATTGATGCGTATTGTTGACACACTTCCCAACTATTATCTGTTGATCCATCGTCTGATAAGATTATTTTTAAATCTATTCCTAACTGACTACGAACAGATTCAATTGCCTTAGATAGCGTATTGGCGTTGTTGTAAATTGGCATTCCCACAGTAATTGATTTCATATTATCTTCAACATTTTTAATCATAGGCCTATCCATCTATAAAGCACTTTTCGAAGCTAATTGTTACCGAAGGCCACGATCATGTAATATTTGTTGTGTACGTTTTTTCACATGACTGAGCATGTATGTTGCGAAGTGATGGTCAGTCAAACTTCTAAGAACCAAATTAACAATATTGCGCTCAATAAGGTCATTGTTAAATTTAATCCATGCATCAAATTTTCTAAGAGACAAGGCGCGAAGTTCAATTAACTTGACCATACGTTGATCATTTTTCACCGCCTTGTGATTAAGTAAAGTTAATGTAAACCGTGCCATTTTTTTGTAGGCCACTTGCGTTTTACTCATTCCAGAAGAACGCACAGTATAAAGATACAAAGGCTCATTGATAACTAAAAAACGCGCTCCACAAAGCAAGGATTCAGCCATCATCATAAAATCTTCCCCGTGCCTGAGAGATTCAGGATAAGCCAGCATATTATGGCGCAAGAACTCAGTTCGAAATACCGGCTTTAAAAGGCCATAATCCGCTTCGTCGTTAAATGGTCTTGCGCCACTTACAAATTCATACTTATTCACCCAAATTTGCTGACTTTCTTGTTCTAAACCTAAATTTCCATTTTCATGTTTAAGCGCATCAAACCACCAAAAATTTGAAGCTAAGATATCAGCCTCAAATTCCCCACTCGCTTTTAATATTGTTTCAATATAGTTGGATTCTAATGCGTCATCAGCATCTAAAACTGCAATCCAAGTACCTGAAGCGGCTGCAATACCTGCATTCCTAGCCTTTGCAGGTCCACCGTTGATTGGCATATCAATCACTTTGATTAAACAAGATTTAACGCCAATTTTTTCAACTACACTTTTTGTATTATCTGTCGAACAATCATTTACGATAATAATCTCACACGGCAAAACGGATTGTTTTAATACAGACTCGATAGCTCGATGAATAAAAGACTCTGCGTTATAGGCAGCAATCAAAATTGAAACAGTTTCCATATGATGTTTTCATTGCTCCGATAAATAATTAACTTAAGAATAAATTGAACAGTTAGTCTTAACAACGTCTGCTGTAAAATCAATATATCGTAAACATAATAAATTATTTTATCCAGTGCATAATGATATTAGCTGCGTTTTTATTCCAAAAACACCTTCAAATTATGCATTTTTTCTATGCAGATTGCACGGTTCATCTTTTTAGTATTAAACCAATTGGTTTTATACCTACGTACATTTAGATAAATTAAAGAGATGAAAACTTACCTTGAAAAAATCCAGTTACGTAAAAACATATTACTATGTTTACACTACTTAAATGACAATGCTTCATTCAAATTTTGAAGGATAATGTCCAATGTGAAATTGCGAACTATATCTTCAACAAGCGATACAACTTACTGGTATGAACTTCAGTTAACTGAGCAATAAAATATGCTATCCATAAGATAAAACTGACAATAATAAAAAATGAAAAGACATTCAAAATATTAAATTCCCAATATTGACTATCGCCTATAAGCCATCCTCGAATTAAACATAGAATGGGGGTATGAACCAGATAGATAGTATATGAAAATCCTGCCATTTTATTTGAAATACTGAGATACCTAGATCCACCAGCCAATACTCTATCGTTAGCAATAACCGTAATAACAAAAAGTATAAATGGTATCGAAACTAGTGATCTTTCAATAAGTTTATTATCAAATTCAGGAGCGATGCGTAATGCAACCAATGATATCAATAACCCTGCTAGGCTATATATGACCGCATGTTTTATACGAAACACATTATTTGCAGGGATAAATAACACCGCCACACCTAAAAGCCAAACAGAAAACGAAAGAGTGATTTCGGCCCCAATAAAAAAGCAAAGAGAAACAAACAGCACAGCGAAACATACTGACTTTTGAATATTATCCTTGGTGATAAAAGTAAAAATAGCGAGTGGGAATAAAACGTAGTACCAAAATTCATTGGCTAAGCTCCATAATGCGCCATTAGTTCCAAAGGTGGGGACCAGAATAGTTTGTAAAAAGAATACATTTCCAAAAAAGTCTGCCAATGAATTATTACTACCATCTATCGCACCAATAACATCACCGTTTGAATAAATTGCATCACTATAAAAATAGTATAATCCTAGAAAGTCCAAAACCGCGGTTAAAATCAATGCAGGTATTAAAACGATCCACAGTCTTATTAGTCGTCTTCCTAGATAGGACTTCCATGAAAACGCGCTTCGTTTAACTTGATTTAAGACTGAATAGCCAATAAATAATCCGCTTAAAACAAAGAATATTGTTACTCCATGAGAGCCATATCCGCTCATTAATACCCTAAAAATCTTTTCAAAAACGCTAGGGCTATCGGAAGGATTGTAGGGGCCAAAAAAACGACTAACTCCGTGCCCCAATAGCACAGCTAAAGCAGCAAAAAAACGTACAAAATCTAAAGTGCCTGATGCGAAACCTCCTTTTTGTATAGATATCATAACGCCTCTAATTGATTTCTAATAAATCTGAAAACGAGTAAACAACAACCTATCTCTCGCATAATAACTCGCGATAAATCAACAAACTGACTTGCTTTTACTGCCATAAATAAATTGAATAAGACCACGAACCAATTTTCTGAAAATATACATTGTTAGTGATTTTACTCTTCGAGTTATTGGATTGAATAATTAAAAATGCTCCAAAAACAGGCATCAATGCCAGATAACCAGGCCATAAATTATCGTTTGTAATAAAAATGTAGGTACCGAAAATGAATAACCAGCCCCAAAATTCAACTTTAGGATTATTTTTGAAAGCATCAATTGGATACAAAAATGCCACACCACCCAGTAACATTTGCCAAGCTCTAGTAGGCAGCAAAAAATAAGCGGCATCAGGCCAGTAGAATGAAGCAAATACACAGAAACAAAAACCTAGAATGGCGGCGACAAATACGAGCACTCGAAGAGTAGAAATGTTAAAGATTTTACTTAATACAAATAAAAATAAAGGATAAGCGATATAGAACTCCCACTCTGCAGAAAGTGACCATGTATGTAATAGCCATTTTTCATGAGAATCCGCATCAAAGTATCCAGACTCTAACCAATAAGTGTGGTTAAACAGAAAATAGAGGCTGTCTCTGACATGTTTAGCTAACACATTGTATTCAGAGTTATAAAGAAAAAACCATCCAAAAAAAATCAAAAAGAAACAAAGTATGGCTAACGCAGGAATAATGCGATTGGCTCTGGCGATGTAAAATTTTATGATTGAAAATGAATCAGTATCAAGCCCTTTAAAGATGATACCTGTCATTAGAAAACCTGAAATGACAAAAAAAACATCTACACCTGCGAATCCTCCCGGCAACCAAGAAGCATTAAAGTGAAACAACACTACGGCTATAACGGCAACCGCTCTTAGTCCATTTATATCAGTCCTAAAATTCAAAAAAGCATCACTCACTAAATCATATGAAGAAGATGATATATTGAAAGATTGAATATATCATCTTCTTTGATATTCCCCGCCAAGCTGGCAGCTTATTCATTTAGGCGAAAACTACCTTGAAAAACACTGTAAGGCCTATACTATGGATGGTCTAACTGTTTGCATAAGAAATCTATTGAACCGAAAATATGATTTTAAAAACCACATACCATAGTTCTTAAAGAAAACCGCCCAAAAAAGTGTGTTATATATTTAACACTTCGCATAAAAAAACTTGGTTTATAGATGTCAAATATTACAAAAAAATTTCTCAATGGCTCAATATTATCGGTCTTAAATAAGTCAGGTGATAAATTAATTGGCTTACTTAGCACGCTTATTCTAGTGCGGTTATTATTACCAGAAGATTTTGGCGTTATAGCGATTACCTTAATGATAATTAATGTCACAGAGGCTTTAGGAAATTTAGGACCCGCCAACTATATCATTCAAAAGAAAGAGGTTATTGATAGCGACATTGATACAGCTTGGACACTAAACTTGCTAATAAAAGCCATCATATCCTTATCGCTAATATTACTCACGCCAGTTTTCAGTCGCTATTTTACTACCCCAAGCTTAGAGACAAGCCTGCCTATATTAGCCTTAGGCATGGTAATTGCCGGGCTAGCAAGCCCAAAAATGCTGATGATGGGTCGAAACATGGAATACGGCATTCCATTTAAGGTTAGCATATTACAAAAAATCACTTCAGCTTCAGGCACGGTTATCGCTGCGTTTGTGTTTCGTGATTATAGAGCACTGATCGTCGGCCATCTACTATCTACTCTATCCCTTTTTATCTTTTCCTATGTTTTTGCCTATCAAAAACCATCATTTTCATTGGCAAACGTTAAAGATCAATGGGGATTTTCAAAGTGGGTAGTAAAAAGCGAAGTGACAGGGCAAATTAGAGGAAACATCGATACTGCTATAGCGGCAAAGTTTATCGGTACCGAATTTGTAGGGCCCTATCAAATAATGAAATATTATTCTAGTTTGCCTGTTTCTTTCTTTATCCAACCTATCTTGACACCCTTTATTGCTGCTTTGTCTAAATTAAAAGATAACCCCTATCACTTTAATAAGCAGTTAGAGAAAGTATGTTTGTTAATGTGTTCGTTATCACTGGTTATATTTTTTGTCTTGCACGGAGTATCTAATACTATTGTTACTGTTGTGTTTGGAGAGAATTGGGTCGCGTTTACGTATGTTTTCCAATTATTTTCAGTTCTGATAATTGCATCTCCCATATCCATATGTTTTGCCAAGGCATTGACGGCAATGGGCAAAGTCAAATCGCTATTTATGTTCGACATCGGTTCGTTGCTTTTATTATTACTAAACTTTTCAATTATGATTTTGTATACGGAAGTAACAGGAACAAACTTTATTTACGTTAAAGTGGCGACCGATTTCTTAATTTGTATTGGTTTATGTATCTATGCATTTCATGCGCTGTCATTCAGTCTCAATGTTTTTTGGATGAAACTATTACTGTTAATAACAGGCAGTCTAATGTTCTACTTTATGACATTACACATGAACTACTTAGATATGTTTATAGGTTGGCAAAATGAAATATTAGTAGTATCAGTTACCCTATTATTTAACGTATTTTTATCATTAATGTTATTCAGAAAAGAATTTTTAATTATCTTGCTAAAACTTAAATCGTTGGAATCGTAAAAATGTTTAGTGGGGTAACCAAAGATGCTTAAAAGAGGCGAATAATAAAGTCGTGTCATCAAATGGGTGAAATATAAAACAAATCTAGGTTAAAATAATGTCTGTAAATGTATTTAGATAAAATTTTACGTTAATGAAAATATAAATAATTTTGAGAGAATTTTATCTTGATTGATTTAGTTAAAAAATATTATTGGCAGTTTGAGAGTGTATTGTATGAATGGATCACTCGGTTATCTTCAGTAAAAACGGGGAAAACAAAACATCAATTGCCGTCTGAACTCATTATATCTTTAACGTCATATCCTCCTAGGTTTAGCAAATTACACTTAACATTAAAGTGTTTAGTAAATCAATCAGTCCAACCTGACCAAATTATTTTGTGGATTGCAGAACAAGACATACACCTGTTACCGTCGGCAGTTTTAAAATTTCAAAGACAAGGTTTGGTGAAGATTAATGCGTGTAAAGATTATAAAGTTTACAAAAAAATAATTCCTACTCTGCAATCTTTTCCAAAGGCATTTATCGTCACTGCAGACGATGATTTGCATTACCCTAAATGGTGGCTTGCAACGTTGATCTGCGACTGGGATGGTAACATCGATACTATTGTTGCTCATAGAGTCCACGGCATCACTTTATGCAATGCTGGTAATCCCAAGCCTTATAAAGAATGGGTATTCGAACAAACGAAGAACTGCGACCCAATGCTAGCATTCCCTACCGGTGGTGCAGGTGTTTTATACACTCCTGATTGTTTTTATCAAGATATGCTAAATGAAAAATATTTCACCGCACTGTGTAATGGTGCAGACGATATTTGGCTATTTTGGATGTGCCGACTGAAAGGTAAAAAAACGCTTAAATCCTCTAGACACTTTAACGTGGTAAGTTGGACGAACACACAACATGTAGCGCTCGCTCATGATAATTACTCACGAGATCAAAATGACATACATATTGCCAAGATGCTTAAGAAATATGGTTGGCCCATAAAGCTTTCATTATAGGGCTAAGCATTGATAAGTCTTAGTATTTATTTTGAGACTGTAACTAATTTTGTGGTGCGACACGAGGTTGTTCCTGTGATTGTTTCATCCAATCGACTTGATTGGTTATGAAACCTATTGTCTCACCAGTAGTTCCCTACTCAGCTGTGCGTTAACGGTAACGTTGGGGTGCAAAGCGCTGAGGACAATGTAGCCACGGGATACCGTAGGTACCATCTGTGAAGAAGGTACTGAAACTGCTAGCCAAAAGTGGTGAAGGCGCTAGGGATCATGGCAAGGTCAGCATATGCGAATCTCGACAAGTATCGTAATCGTTGAAGAGCTAAAACGGCTGATAAGCTCTAACCAAAAGGTAAGCGGTCAGGAACATCCTTTCACAAATAGGGTTTAGTGAGCAAATGCACCGCCGGTATAAACGAGAGACCTAAACCATCGAGTCACAGGAACGAAACGTGGAAACCCCGTATAACTCCGTAGGGTAGCGAGCCTGCAAGGGTGAGCAATGGTTATGCGGGAATGGGAGGCTGGAAGAAGCGAAGGGCTGATTGTAATGATCTGCATAAGGTATCACTTACCTGACTCGAAAGAGTGCCCACGTCCAGCTGGTTCTCAATAGCGAGAGAATGCGGAGAATTGAGTTTATGAGGAAAAGCAAATGACGCCTGCAATCAAGCATGGTGGTGCGTCCTCACCGTCGAATAATTGGTCGTCCATTGACTGGAAACGAGCCAAGTTAGATGTTCATCAACTCCAAATGCGTATCGCTAAATCAGCTAGAGCCAAGCGCTGGGGTAAAGTCCAAGCGCTACAACACTTACTAACACGATCTCACCAAGCAAAATTACTGGCCGTTAAACGCGTCACTGAAAATCAGGGGCGCAATACGTCAGGTGTTGACGGGATTGTGTGGGTGAATGCAAAACAGAAGTGGGAAGCGGTTGAAACGCTGTCCTGCCGTGATTATCGTTCGCAACCATTGAGGCGCGTTTACATTCCGAAAAAGAATGGTAAAAAGCGACCACTAGGCATCCCAACGATGCGTGACCGAGCCATGCAGGCACTCTTTCTTTTAGCTTACGAGCCAGTTGCTGAAGTGACGGCGGATCACCATTCTTATGGCTTCCGACCTAAGCGTTCAACTGCCGACGCTATTGAACGGTGCTTTAATGTATTAGCCCAGAAAGCATCGGCCCAGTGGATCTTAGAAGGCGACATCAAAGGGTGCTTCGATAATATTAGCCACGCATGGTTACATCAACATCTTACTTTAGAGCAGAAGGTGTTGAAGCAATGGTTAAAGGCAGGCTTTATGGATAAAGGGCGTTTATCACCAACTACAGCGGGAACACCACAAGGCGGTATTATATCGCCTTGCTTATCAAACGGCGCATTGGATGGAATGGAGGCGATGCTTAAATCGATCACCAAGCCAAACCAGAAGGTTCATTTGATAAGATATGCTGACGATTTTGTGATCACTGCCAACTCTAGGGAGCTGTTAGAGGACACAATAAAACCGGCAATAGTGGATTTCTTATTGGAGCGTGGTTTAACGCTGTCCGAAGAAAAGACCTTAATCACGTCTATAACAAAGGGATTCGATTTCCTTGGATTTAATGTGCGCAAGTACGATCAGAAGTTGCTCATTAAACCAAGTAAAAGCAGTATAAAATCGTTTCTTGAGTCTATCAGATTAGAGATTAAGAAGGGCATATCGACACCAATGGCGAGATTACTTGGTTCGATTAATCGAAAGATAATTGGTTGGGCAAATTACTATCGTCATGTCGTGTCCAAGAAGGTCTTTGAGAGTGTTGATTCTGCGATTTTCAAAACGCTTCATCGAATGATTAAACGTAAGCACCCACAAAAGTCTGCAACGTGGCTGTACCGGAAATACTACACTAATCGTGGTATGCGACAATGGATGTTTGTTGCACTTTACACGACCAATAGCGGCGAGAAACGCACTATATGGCTGAAAAAGGCTGCGGACACTCTTATTCGCCGACACCGGCAGGTCATATCTATTGCGACTCCGTATGATGCCGAATGGCTTGATTACTTCGATAGAAGAGCTAAGAAACTATCATTTCTGTAACAGCTGTTGGGTCAAAGAGATTTAGCTTTATGAGAGCTTGAGCCGTGTGCAGGGAAAATTGCACGCACGGTTCTTAGGAGAGGGAGCGGCAGAAATGCCGCTCCCTTATCCGACTAACTGCTTATCACAACATACTCTATTGAGAAATAATTGTAGGGCGATTATTAGATTACTTTATGTTAAATGTTATTATTTATGGCATTTTGGATTTATAAGAACACCCGTCATCTTTAATTTGAACAAGTAACAACCTACATACTGATACTGCTCTTCTATTCAAAGTATGGGCATTATCAGTCATACTAATGCAATAGCTCGCTTGAAGTTGAGCAAAAAAATGAACTCTAAATCATACTCACCCAATCAATGATATTCAAATTTCATATAGAGTAGGATTTTGTGCGTATTTCGGGGTCGTCCGGCCACTCATTTCGGTGTGATCCGGCCAGCCATTTCGGCCTCGTCCGGCCACCCGTTTCGGTGTGATCCGGTCAGTCGTTTCGGTGTCGTCCGGCCGTCTTTTTCTTTCTTCGTTTCAGATGTTGCGGCATAACAGGGGTTTCCCTGTAAGCCGGAGCTTGTATGACACGTAAAAAGAAATTGATGAGGACAAACATGAGAACCTATCTGGATGTGTTCCGGCTGTGTTTTGAAGACCAGCTTTCCCACCGCCAAATTGCCCTTGCTCTGGGCATTGGCCGCTCGACTGTGACCGAGCTTATCTGCCGCTTTAATAACCTCAACCTCGCATGGCCGCTGGCTCCGGAGGTGTCCTTAAACACCCTTGATCAGGCCTTGCTGCCTGGGCGCGATTACCAGACCAAACGCGTCTTGCCCGACTGGTTACGCATCGATGTAGAGCTAAAAGATCCGAAGCTGACCAAGCAGTTGTTGTGGCAGGAATATCAGGCCGAACATGGCCGCGCCGCTTTAGGCTATACCCAATTCTGTGAGCATTACCGGCGCTGGAAAGGCTCACAGCGCCGTTCAATGCGCCAAACTCATTATGCCGGTGAGAAGCTGTTTATCGACTTCTGCGGCCCGACCGTGCGGATTGTCGACCCACGTACCGGCGAAATCCGTTACGCGGCTATCTTCGTGGCCACGTTGGGAGCATCCAATTACACCTATATCGAGGCCTGTGCCGGGCAGGATCAGCAATCCTGGCTGATGGCAAACAGCCGCTGCCTGAGCTTTTTAGGCGGCGTACCGACCTTATTGGTGCCCGATAATCTCAAAGCCGCTGTGGTCAAAGCCGACAAGTTTGAACCGACGATCAACAGCGACTATCAGGCGCTGGCGCGGCATTACCGCTGCATTGTGATGCCGGCACGGCCTTATAAACCGAAAGATAAAAGTAAAGTTGAAGGAGCGGTGCTGATTGTGGAGCGCTGGGTCCTGGCACGCCTTCGCCACCATACCTTCTACTCGCTGGAGGCGCTAAATCAGTCCATTCGATTGCTCAATCAACAGCTGAACGAGCGGCCGATGAAAGCCTATAATGGCTTGAGCCGTAAAGATTTATTCCAGCAAATTGACGCACCTGCGCTTAAAGCACTGCCTGCCTATCCCTATGAATACACCGAGTACAAGGTGGCCAAAGTCGGGCCGGATTACCACCTGCAATACGATAAACATTACTACTCAGTGCCGCATGCCTTGTGTGGTGAGCGCCTAGAAATACAGGCCACAACCAGCATGGTCCGGGTTCATCACAAAGGCCAGTGTGTGGCGCAACATGTGCGAAGCAACAAAGCCTTCGGTCAAACCACGGAGTTATCGCATCTGCCGCCAACCCATGCCGCTCATCAGGAGTGGGGCCCAGAGCGGATCAGGCAATGGGCTGAAAAAATCGGACCGGATACGCTGGGTGTGGTGTTGGCGATTGAGCGGCGTAAAGCGCATCCGGTATTAGCCCAGCGCACCTGTCTGGCGCTGCTTGGCCTGCAAAAAGGCTATGGCAGTAAGCGGTTGGAGCGCGCCTGTGGCCTGGCATTGCAGCAACAGGCTGCGTTCACCGGTTTTATTAAAAACCTGCTGAAAAATGGCTTAGATCAAACGCAACCTGAAACACAAAGCAGCACTTCAGTGCTGATGCACCACAACTTACGTGGCCCCCGCAACTATCAATAAGGACTGAATAATGGATCTGATCATGACGCAATTACGCCAGCTAAAAATGGCGGCGATGGCCAACGCGCTGGAACTGCAGCGGCAAAACCCGCACAGCTACAACGGTTTAAGCTTCGAAGATCGGCTGGGCTTGCTGGTAGAGCAGGAGCAGTTATCGCGAGACAACACAAGGCTGGCAAGGCTGCGTAAAGAAGCCGGACTGCGGCTTCGAGCCAGCCCGGAAGAACTGAAATACCCGGCAAGTCGTGGCATAAGGCCAGAGCAACTGACACCACTGCTGCAAGGGTATCATCTGAATTACAGCCAAAACGTGCTGATCACGGGAGCCACCGGCTGCGGCAAAACCTATCTGGCCTGCGCACTGGGGGAACAAGCCTGCAGGCAGAACAAGAAGGTTCGCTACTACCGGCTGGGCCGACTGATGGAAGCGTTAAAACTGGGGCATGTCGATGGCAGTTATCTGAAGCAATTAAGCCAACTGCAAAAGCTGGATCTGCTGATCCTTGACGACTGGGGATTAGAGGGGTTTAAGGGAACACAAATCAGCGATCTGCTGGATGTAATTGAAGATAGATACGAACAACGAAGTACAGTGATTGTAAGCCAATTACCGGTCAGTGAATGGTATGGATTAATGGAAAACCCGACGGTAGCAGATGCGCTGTTAGATCGATTGATCCACAACTCACATCGGCTGGAATTAACAGGCGAATCGCAACGGAAAAAAAGTCTGGCTGAAGCCGCGGAAGTAAGTTAAAAAGTAAGGGGTTACGAAGAAAAGATCAGATGGTCGGACGATACCGAAACAGCTGGCCGGACAAACCGAAATACGCA
>Ga0163215_100318_pt1 | contig 97877 bp, 96 predicted proteins | sample SynspAceP_FD_185934 | JGI IMG/M metagenome (GOLD analysis project Ga0163215, IMG submission 185934) | Saline lake microbial communities from Ace Lake in Antarctica - Synechococcus sp. Ace-P (Hybrid Assembly) | ecosystem: Environmental > Aquatic > Non-marine Saline and Alkaline > Saline | place...
GGTCGCGCATCACGACCTCGGCGAAGATCGCAACGTTCGGCCCGATACGCGCGGCCCAGGCCTGGATGCGTTGTGGCGTCCAATCCTCACGGAACTTGTGGTGCGCGGGCATGTGGTCGCGCTGCGTGGAATGCTGCCCGTTGCTGGAGGTGCGCACATGTGAAGCGACACGCTGCCCGATATGGAAGACTTCGACCGTCCGGGCGGTGATGCGCGCCCACAGCTCTGTCTTCAGCAACTGATAGGGCACCGAGTAATAATGCCTGTCGATCGCGATGTGGTAATCGAGCCCGGCGCGGCACTTCTTCCATTCGGCATAGACATAAGGTGCCACCGGCAACGGCTTCAGGGCGGGCTTGTCCAACCGCTCGAACAGCTGCCTGCGGCTGGCACCGAGATGGCGCGAGATTTTGTCGTTGAGCCGGTCCAAAAGCGGGCGAATGGCAGCGTTAACATCCCCGAGGCTGAAGAACTGCCGATTGCGCAGCCGCGCCAGAATCCAGCGTTCAACCAGTAAAACAGCGCCTTCGACTTTTGCTTTATCCTTTGGTTTGTGCGGCCGCGCTGGCACCACAGCCGTGTCGTAATGTACGGCAAGATCCGCATATGTCCGATTGATCACAGGGTCGTAGAAGCAAGCCTTTGTGACCCCTGCCTTCAGGTTATCCGACACGACCTGCGCCGTCACACCCCCGAAGAAGCCAAAGGCGCGCACATGACTTGCGATCCAGTCCGTCAATGATTGGGTCCACGTCGCCTCAGCATACGTGTAATTCGAGGCCCCCAGCGTGGCGACAAACAGTTGTGCTGTGCGCACTTCGCCGGTCATGGGGTCAATCACGTCGATTGTGTGCCCTGCGTAATCGACGAACAAACGCTCGCCCGCCGGGTGACGCTGGCGCATTACGGGCGACAGCTTGCCTTCCCACCGGGTGTAAAGCTCGCAAAACCGGGAATAGCCGTAGCCTTCCGTGTGATCGGCGCGATATTCTTCCCACAGCAATGACAGGGTCACGCCCTTGCGGCGCAACTCGCGGTGGACATGCACCCAGTCAGGCTGGGTCGCACGATTGGAAACATCACGCGCTGTCCGCGGAAAAATCAGCCGCTCAAGGTCGGTGTCAGACATTGCTGGCGGCAGCGGCCAGACCACCTCAGCGTCCCGAGCGCGATCAAGATAACCCTGAAGGGTGCTGCGCCCAATCGCCAGGCTCGAAGCAATCTGGCGGGTCGACATACCCTCCGCTGACAGCCGTAAAACGTCTCGGATCTTCCGCATAGACAATCTCTTCATCAGGCTTCCTTCGTGCCAAAAAGCGCGGAAGGTAGCCGGTTACAGATTGCCTCGCAGCATCACATCACAGGGTGGCCGGATGCCCCGGAATCGGTGGCCGGATAAAATCGGAATGGGTGGCCGGATACTTTCGGAATCAGTGGCCGGATGACCCCGGAATACGCACCTCGACACTAAAAACACCCTGATCGCGGACGAGGAACAGGCGCGCGGCACGATTGATCACGTTCCCGTCTATCCTCGCGAGGTCGTCAAACGCGCGTTAGAGCTGAATGCCGCATCGATGATCTTGGTCCACAACCACCCCTCGGGCGATCCGACACCGTCGCAAGCTGATATTACCATGACAGCACAGATCGAGGCGGCAGCAGGGGCGCTTGGCATCTCTGTCCATGACCATCTTATCATTGGCAAATCGCGGGAATTGTCTTTCCGCGCCGAAGGGCTGCTTTAATCGCCGACCCAAACCTCGACCCGGCGGTTCATTTGGCGGCCCCATGCAGTATCGTCACAGCCAATCGGCAATGCCTCTCCAAACCCGGCAGTCCCAAGGCGAAGGTCGTCTGGTATCGCGCCAAGTAGTGACAGCAGCGCGCTTTCGACCGCCAAAGCGCGGGCCGCAGACAGGTCACGGTTCGCATCGGCAGAACCTTCGCCGTCGCTGAATCCAATCAGCATAACCTCGCGCCCTGCATAGACGCCGTCACGCATATCATGGGCCAGCAAACGTAGATTTGCGGCCGAGGCGGTATCAAGCGCAGTCGTCCCATTCGCAAACCGAAACGTCAGCGAAATCCGAACGCGCGCGTGCATCATCGCCACCATGCCCTGCAAATCGCGCAGCGATGTGTCTGGTCCGGCAATGGTGATCGCGTGGGCGAACCGCTCTCCTTGATCGTCTAAAGAGATCGGGACCACCCCCCGATCAGCAAAGCCGGCGCGTCGCACGATCAGTTCTGCGGCTGGGCTGCGTAGCCAATTCAGGAAAGCGCGGACGATTTCAGGTTTCCGCTGCGACCTGACAAAGGCAAAGGCTGGCGTGGTCAGCGGATAGTCTTGCGTCTTAATCCCGCGCAGCACCGGCGGTGCCGTCAATCCACATGCATCACGCAGGCCGAGTGGCTGCGCAATGCCAGAAGTACCAAGCGCCGCTATCCCAAGCGCCCCCGCATCAGCAGCGACAGCTTCGGCCAGCGCATCAGGGCCTGCATGTCTGATCACGGCAGCGCTGGCGGGCGCGGGCAGCATCGCCAGAAATGCATCGGCCTGCCCGTCACCCACTGGCCCCAGATGCAGCGTCAAAGGCATCGCGGGTTGGCCCATCTGTTCCCAGTCGACAATATCCCCGGCAAAGGCGGCGATCACGTCAGCCGGATCGATAGCTCGTATTAAGTTAAGCGGAGAGACGATAGGAACCAACGCCTCGCCGCCCAGCACGACGCTGCCCCCCGCAAGGCCCGGCAGAGCGATCCCTACCTCTGCGGCGCGGGCCTGTTCGTCGGGCAGCGGGTCACGAAAGGTCAGGGCGACATCGCTGTCATAGGTCAACAGATCAGCAAAAGCCTCGGCGCTTTGACTGTTCCGCAGGTTAACCAGCAGCACTGGCTGGGCGTCTTCGACCAAAGTGATATTAAGCGCACCACCGTCGGTGTCCTCTTGTATCAGCTTGAGGCCGCGGTCGCGTGCAAAGCCATCAATCAACGCAGGAAGCAGCAGGCTAGCAAGGCGCGGCTCGCCGGACAGGCGCAATTGCGGAACGTAGCTCTCTAGATCAGGGCAATCAGCCCCAGCGCAGGTGACGCCCGCATAGGCTAGCGTCAAAGGGCCGTGCGGCGATTCGATATCCAGATAGGTGCCGTCAAAACCTGCAATACGGCCAGTCAGGACCAGATTGCCTTGGGCAGAGGTGATCGTGACCTCTTCTGCAGTAGCGCTAACTATAGACAGCAACAGTGCGGCAAGTCCCCCTGCCGCACTGCGCACTATCGAATACCTTGTGGATCGTCGCTGCGAATTCATTTCGCCGCGAGTGTCAGGTCCGCGAACATATTTTTCAACACCAGAAATTCACCAATTGCATCGCAACCCGGCATTGTCATGGTCAGGTCGATGGCGTCTGCCGCGTGATCTGGACCAATCTGGATACTTTGCGCCGAAACATCGCGGCCGCAGTTTCGGCTTGTAACCTCTGCCTCTACGTTCAGGACGACCTGACCGTCGCGGACGGATTGACCGCTGGGAAAGGTGTACACCTCTGCGCGCAGAGCATCGCTGACGGCAACATCGCCGAGCGACGTTAAGATACCGCCGCTGCCGATTTGCACGTTTCCTGCAGCACCGGTCGACGCAGACCAAATATGTCCCGCGTCATCATAGCCAGCGCCGAATTCAAGCGCGTGCAGTTGCACACCATCATCGCCCTGCCACTGCAGAACTGCACGGTCCACCGTATCAAGATCAGGCACCAAGACAGAGGCAGCCGCCGCCTTGCCCGTATTGAAATCGGCAATAAACAGCGCGTCCCGCGACAGTGCCGGCACGTCCACCGACAGCTTACCGTCCGCATCGGTGATCGCGCTAAAAATCATACCCTGGTGATGGATCGAGACAGGCGCCCCCTTGTGGCAGCTGTCAATCAACTGAAGCTGCACCATCGCCATAGGCTGCGCCGTGGCTGTCATGATTGGATCGCAAGCGGCCACTTCAGGGCTTGGCATGACGGGGGCCTCGGTCATGGCAGAGGCAAGAATGAGGTCTGAAACAGAGGTCGAGTCGGGCATTTGCAAGGTGGGCGTTGCCAATTCCTGCGGGATATCTGCCACTTCTTTGCTGTCATCCGTCACGCGCGGTGCCAACAATTGTGGGACAACCACAGCCTTGCTTGCCGTGACAGCCGATCCAGGAACGCTGACCTGCGTGCGACCAGCAGGGCCACCGATGGGTTCGTCGCTCCCAAGCCGTGCGGCAACCGCGTCGCCGTATTGCATGACGAAACCGATGCTAAGCGCGACAGAGAATGTCGTGGCGGCGGTGACTATCTTGCGGGTTGCAGGTTTCATGCATCGTCTCCTTGCCCGTTATGGGGTTAACAGGAGTTATGCACGGCGCAAATGTCGGCGGCGGGACCGCCGCAAGGAATTAAGGTGTCGTGAATGTGGCGAGGGCGGACCAATTGGCCCGCCCCCTGTTACATGAGATCAATGCGCGCCGTGGCAGTGCTTGAACTTTTTCCCGGACCCGCATGGGCAGGCGTCGTTCCGCGTCGGGTTGCCCCACGTCGCCGGATCATTTTCGTCAAATCCAGTGCGGGCGGTCGCATCCCCAGCGCTTTGCGCAGATGTCGCACGCTCAATCAGCTTCTCGGGCTCGGGCTGTGCATCAGGTTGGGGCGCAGCGACAGCGCCCGCTGCAGCGGCCTGCTGCTGACGTAATTGCGCGACCATCTGGTCCTGCTGTTCTTGCGTCATCGGCTGGATCTGACCCAGCTTTTGCGTCACGTCCAAACGCAGACCGTCCAGAAGCCGTTCGAACAACTGAAAGCCTTCGGTCTTATATTCGTTCAGCGGATCGCGCTGCGCATAGCCGCGAAAACCGACGACAGACCGCAGGTGTTCCAGCGTCACCAGATGCTCGCGCCACTTGGCATCGATCGTCTGCAGCAGAACCTGCTTTTCAATATTGCGGATCGCAGAGGCACCAAACGCCTCTTCTTTCTTGGCCATATACGCGTCAGAAGCGGCCTCTAGCCGTTCGCGCATCGCATCCGCATCTACGCCCTCTTCTTGCGCCCAAGCCATGACCGGTTCGTCCATGCCAAGGTTCTGGATCACATCAGCATAGAGCGCCTCTGTCGTCCATTGATCGGCATAGCTGCGCGGCGGCATATGCTCGTCCACCATGTCTTCGACGACCTGATGGCGCATGTCGCTGACGATTTCAGACAGATCGGTCGCTTCCATGATCTCGCGGCGCTGGCCAAAGATCACTTTGCGCTGCTCGTTCATCACATCGTCGAACTTTAGCAGCTGCTTGCGGATATCAAAGTTGCGGCCTTCGACCTTGGCCTGCGCCCGCTCCAAAGATTTGTTGACCCAAGGGTGCACAATCGCTTCGCCTTCTTTCATGCCCAGCGATGACAGCACTTTGTCCAGACGCTCGGATCCAAAGATCCGCATGAGGTCGTCTTCGAGAGACAGGAAGAACGACGACCGACCCGGATCGCCCTGACGGCCAGAACGGCCGCGCAACTGGTTATCGATCCGGCGCGACTCGTGGCGTTCCGTGGCCAGCACAAACAGGCCGCCAGCTGCCAGAACCTTTTCCTTTTCGCCGGCATGCTCTGCCTCAATCCGCGCGCGGATCTCGTCAGGGTTTGCCTCGGGATCAGCGTCCAGCGCCTCGATCACCTTCAGCTCGACGTTGCCGCCCAGCTGAATGTCAGTGCCGCGACCAGCCATGTTGGTGGCGATTGTGACAGCGCCCAGCTTGCCAGCGTCGGCAATGATCTGCGCTTCTTGCTCGTGCTGGCGGGCGTTCAGCACGTTGTGCTTGATCCCTTCGGCGGTCAGCATTTGCGACAGAAACTCGGACTTTTCGATGCTGGTCGTACCGACAAGGATCGGCTGCGACTTTGCGTTGGCTTCCTTGATCTCTTTGACCACGCCTTCGAACTTCTCGCGGGCCGTGCGGTAAACCTGATCGTGCTCGTCTTGGCGCTGGATGGGCCGGTTCGTCGGCACCTCGACCACACCAAGGCCATAGATTTCCATGAATTCGTCGGCTTCGGTCAACGCCGTACCAGTCATGCCGCCCAGTTTCTTATAAAGGCGGAAATAGTTCTGGAACGTGACAGAGGCCAGCGTGACGTTTTCAGGGCGAATACTGACACCCTCTTTCGCCTCGATTGCCTGATGCAGGCCGTCAGCAAGACGGCGACCCGTCATCATACGGCCCGTGAATTCGTCGATCAGAACGATTTCGTCACCGCGTACAATGTAATCTTTGTCCTTGGCGAACAGCTTGTGCGCCTTCAGTGCCTGACTGGTGTGGTGCACCAGCGTGACGCTTTCGGGATCATACAGCGTCTGTCCCTCTGGCAGCAGGCCAGCGCGGGACAGTGCGTCCTCTAGGTAATCGTTGCCTTCGTCGGTAAAGCTCACGGACCGCTGCTTTTCATCCAGCGTAAAGTGTTCCGGCAAAATGCCCGGCACGATGGTGTCGATGTCGCGGTACATCTGGCTGCGGTCTTGCGCCGGGCCAGAGATGACCAGCGGCGTGCGCGCCTCGTCGATCAGGATGGAGTCGACCTCGTCCACGATCGCAAAGTTATGCGGGCGCTGGTACATCTGGTTCAGCTCTGACTTCATGTTATCGCGCAGATAATCAAAGCCCAGCTCGTTGTTCGTCGCGTAGGTCACGTCGCACTGATAGGCGACCTTCTTTTCCGCCTCAGGCTGTTGCGGCACGACAACGCCGGTCGTCATCCCAAGGAAGCTATAGACCTTCGACATCCAGTCCGCGTCACGGCGGGCCAGATAATCGTTCACGGTAACGATATGCACACCTTTGCCGGACAGCGCGTTCAGGTAAGCCGGAAAAGTCGCGACAAGGGTCTTACCCTCGCCTGTCTTCATCTCGGCAATGTTACCTTGGTGCAGGAAAATACCGCCCATCAACTGCGTATCGAAAGCCCGCAGACCCAAAGCCCGGCGCGCACCTTCGCGGCAGTTGGCAAACGCTTCGGGCAGCATATCATCTAGGCTTTCGCCTGCTTTTGCCCGTTCTTGCAGGGCGCGCGTGCGGTCTTTGATTTGCTCATCGCTCAGCGCCGTAAACTCTGGCTCTAGCGCGTTGATCTTGTCGATCAGGGGCCGCACGCCCTTAACTTTACGGTCGTTCGCGGTCCCAAAGACCTTTTTCGCAATAGATGACAGACCCAGCATGTTCTCTCCAAGCGGACTCTTGCCGCCCCTGTGATACCGAATTGAGAGGAGGTCGCTTGTCGGCTTGCGCCAAGGCCCCTAAACAGGGCCCAAGACCAGCCCCCTCAAGGCTTCCTTGCGATGTAAGGGGCGGGCTGATTACTGTCAACGTTGCGCCCCTTCGGGGGACTCTTTGTAAGGACCGTTTCCATGACCCGTATGACCACATTACTGGGCACCGCCGCACTGGCGCTAGCCCTGACAACCGCCGCGCAGGCGCAAGACACCACCACTGAGGCCCCCGTCGCTGACGCACCGGTCGCAGAGGCCGCCCCGGCCCCCACCGCTGATCCTGCGGCAGTCGTTGCCACGGTTGATGGCACCGAAATTACGCTTGGCCAGATGATGATCGCACGCGCTCAGCTGCCGCAGCAATATGACCAGTTCCCCGCCGACGTCATCTATCAAGGCGTGCTGGACCAGATCGTGCAGCAGCAACTGCTGTCCAACAGCCTGACCGATGTGCCCGCCCGTGTCGGCTGGGCCATGGCGAACGAAGAACGGTCTTTGCGCGCAGGCGAGGTCATCACCGACCTGACCAAAGCCGCCGTGACCGATGAAGCGATCCAGGCCGCCTATGACGAAATGGTCGCTGCAGCCGCAGAAGAGCCCGTCAAAGAATGGAACGCGAGCCATCTGCTGGTCGAAACCGAAGAAGAAGCGCAAGCCGCAAAAGACCGCATCACCGCTGGCGAAGACTTCGCGGAAGTCGCCAAAGAAGTCTCGACCGGTCCGTCCGGCCCCACGGGCGGCGAACTGGGCTGGTTTGGGCCAGGTCAGATGGTCGCGGAATTCGAACAGACCGTCGAAGGCATGGAAGCTGACGATGTCTCTGATCCCGTGCAGACCCAATTCGGCTGGCACATCGTCAAGTTGAACGAGACGCGCGACAAGCCTGTCGCAGCGCTGGAAGAGGTCCGCGCAGAAATCGTGGGCGGCCTGCAAGAGGCTGTGATCCTGTCCAAAATCGAAGAGTTGAAGGCCGCCGCAACTGTGACGCTGGCCGAACCCGACGCCTTTGATCCTGCCGTCCTGACCAACCTCGACCTGCTGGAGAAGTAAGTCATGCCATTATCCCCGCTTGCCCCCGCCGCCTTTCCTGACCTGCCCGTTATCGACGGCGTCACCTTCGCGGCGGCGCAAGCGGGGGTGAAATACAAAAACCGAACTGACGTGATGCTGGCGGTGCTCGCCCCCGGCAGCACTGTCACCGGTGTTTTTACCCGCTCTGCCACGCGTTCCGCACCTGTGCTGGACTGCCAGGCAAAGCTGGGCCCTGACACGGGGCCAGCCGCAATCCTGGTGAACTCTGGCAATTCCAACGCCTTCACCGGCAAGGCAGGCCTCGAATCAGTCGCCGCCATTACGCAGGCCGTCGCCGCCGCTACGGGCATTGACGCCGCGCGCGTTTTCACCGCCTCGACCGGCGTGATCGGCGAACCCCTGCCCCACGACCGCATCGTTGCCAAAATCGACGACCTGAAAGCCGCCCAATCCGCGACCGCCATGACAGACGCCGCCCGCGCGATCATGACGACGGACACCTTTCCGAAAGGGTCCACGCAAACCGTCACAATCGATGGCAAGCCGGTCCAGATCGCTGGCATCGCCAAAGGCTCCGGCATGATCGCCCCCGATATGGCGACGATGCTGGTCTACATCTTCACCGATGCCCAGATCGCCTATCAGCCGCTGCAAGACATGCTGGGGCGCCTGACTGACAAGACCTTCAACAATATCACCGTCGACAGCGACACCTCGACCTCTGACAGCTTGATGCTTGCTGCGACGGGCACCTCTGGCGTCGATGTTACTGGCAACGCCTCTTTCGAAGACGCGCTGCACACCGTCATGCTCGACCTTGCGCACCAAGTCGTCCGCGACGGCGAGGGTGCGACCAAGTTCGTCACCATCGCTGTGACCGGCGCTGAAACCGATGCGGATGCCCGCCTTGTGGCGATGGCTACGGCCAACAGCCCACTGGTGAAAACCGCAATTGCGGGTGAAGACCCCAATTGGGGCCGGATCGTCATGGCCGTCGGTAAATCCGGCGCTGCAGCAGATCGCGACAAGCTGACGATCAAACTTGGTGACATGGTGCTTGCGGAAAACGGCTGGCGCGCGCCAAGCTATTCCGAAGAAGCCGCGGCTGCCCATATGAAAGGCCAGAACATCGACATCAACGTCGACCTTGGCCTCGGGGATGGCGCAGCCACCGTTTGGACCTGCGATCTGACCCACGAATATATCACGATCAACGCCGACTACCGCTCGTGAAGGTTCTTCTCGTCTCTGCCGTCGCGCTGATCGACGTCGACGGGCGGGTTCTGCTTGCCCAACGCCCTGCTGGTAAATCACTGGCAGGGCTGTGGGAATTTCCGGGCGGCAAAGTCGATCCGGGCGAGACCCCAGAAATCGCCCTGATCCGCGAATTGCAAGAAGAGCTCGGGATCGACACCTGGGCCTCTTGCCTCGCGCCACTGACCTTCGCCAGTCACACCTACGACGATTTCCACCTACTCATGCCGCTTTACGCCTGCCGAAAATGGAACGGCACACCGCAGGGCCGCGAAGGCCAGACGCTCAAATGGGTCCGCGCGAACGACTTGGCTCAATACCCCATGCCGCCTGCAGACATCCCGCTGATCCCGATTCTGCGCGACTGGCTGTAGGACGCGCGTGGCCCCCCTCGCTTTTTCCTAAATACTCAAATCTGGCGGCCGACCCAAATCACCCCCGCATCCCATTCATCTGGCCAACTAAACTCAAACAAAAAGGCCCGCCAGCATCGCTGACGGGCCTTTTCTCATTCTAAGTCTGCGCCCTTTACAGGTTACGCTCGACCGATTCGCGCTCAAAGATCTCGATGACATCGCCAGGGCGCATGTCTTCGTGGTTCTCAAACGCCATGCCGCATTCCTGACCCGACTGCACTTCGGACACTTCGTCCTTAAAGCGCTTCAGCGTCTTCAGCGTACCTTCGTGCATCACGACGTTGTCGCGCAGCAGACGGACGCCAGCGGAACGACGCGCCACACCTTCGGTGACCAGACAGCCCGCGACGTTACCAACGTTCGAGACCTTAAAGACCTCTTTGATGTTGGCATAGCCGATGAACTTTTCGCGGATTTCATTCGACAGCAGACCAGAGGCCGCCGCTTTGATGTCGTCCACGAGGGCATAGATGACCGAGTAATAACGGATCTCTACGCCCTTCTGGTTGGCCACGTTCCGCGCCGTCGCATTGGCACGCACGTTGAAACCAATCACGGGTGCACCTGATGCTTCTGCCAGACCGATATCCGATTCCGTGATCGCGCCAACACCAGAGTGCAGCACGCGGACGCGGACTTCGTCGTTGCCGATCTTTTCCATCGCTTGCACGATCGCCTCGGCAGAACCCTGCACGTCGGCTTTCACGATGATTGGCAGCTCGGACACGCTCTGGTTGGCTTTGGCGTTTGCCATCAGCTGTTCCAGCGTCGTCGCAGCACCGATGGCGGCGCGCTTATCTTTCGCGGCCTTCATCCGGTAATCAGCGATTTCACGCGCTTGCGCTTCGGTGTCGACAACGTTCAGAACGTCGCCGGCTTCCGGTGTGCCGTTCAGACCCAACACTTCAACTGGCACGGACGGGCCGGCCTCTTTGACGCGGTCACCCTTGTCATCGATCAGCGCACGGACCTTGCCCCACTGTTCGCCAACGACAAAGATGTCGCCCTGACGCAGCGTGCCGTTTTGCACCAGAACTGTCGCAACGGGGCCGCGGCCCACGTCCAGCTGCGCCTCGATCACGGCACCCATGGCGGCGCGGTCGGGGTTGGCTTTCAGTTCCAGAATTTCGGCCTGCAGCGCAATGGCTTCCAGCAGTTTGTCCAGACCAGCACCCGTCGCAGCCGAAACTTCGACGTCCTGCACATCACCGGACATCTTCTCGACGATGACCTCGTGCTGCAGCAGATCGGTCCGCACCTTGTCAGGATTGGCCGACGGCTTGTCCATCTTGTTGATGGCCACGATCATCGGGACCTTAGCGGCCTTAGCGTGGTTAATCGCCTCGATGGTCTGAGGCATCACGGCGTCATCTGCCGCAACAACCAGCACGACGATGTCAGTGACATGTGCACCGCGCGAACGCATTGACGTAAACGCAGCGTGACCCGGCGTGTCAAGGAACGACAGAACCGATCCGTTGTCCGTCGTCACCTGATAAGCACCGATGTGCTGCGTGATGCCGCCTGCTTCGCCAGCCACAACCCGTGTCTTACGGATCGCATCCAGAAGCGATGTTTTACCGTGGTCAACGTGGCCCATGATCGTGATGATCGGCGCACGCGGCTTCAGGTCAGACGCTTTATCTTCAGCTTGTTCGATGACCTGCTCGACGTCGGAATCGGACACGCGCACAACTTTGTGGCCAAATTCTTCGATCAGCAGTTCAGCTGTATCAGCGTCGATGGTTTCGGTCTGCGTGACCATCATACCCATCTTCATCAGTTCCTTGACGACATCAGATGTCCGTTCGGCCATCCGGTTCGCCAATTCGCCGACGGTGATCGCCTCTGGCAGCTGTACATCGCGCACGATCTTCTCGCGCTCGACCTGACCGCCCATCGCCTTTTGGCGGGCGCGGTCTTGCTTACGCTTCATCTGCGCCATGGAACGCTGGCGGCCACCTTCGCGGCCGGTCAACGCGTCGTTCAGCGTCAGCTTGCCACCGCGGCGGCCATCGCCTTCGCGGGCGGGCTTGGCTTTGGTGGTGTCGCGTGTCTGTGCCTCGCGGTCACGTTCGGTCGCCTTGCGCGGTGCGCTGGACGTCGGACGGTCGACCTCTGTCTGGCCCGGAGGCGCAGCAACCTGCGCCGCAGGTGCGTTTTTGGCTGCTTCAGCAGCGCGACGCTTTTCTTCTTCTTCCTCGGCTTTCGCCTTGGCACGCTCTTCGCGGATGCGATCTTCGGCTTCTTTAGCCTCAATCTCAGCGCGGCGGCGCTCGCGCTCTTCAGCACGCTCTTTTTCTTCAGCTTCGCGCTTGGCCGCTTCTTCGACTTCACGCGATTTGGCTAGCGCCAGCGCTTTCATCCGGCGGGCAAGTTCCACATCGGAAATGCCTGCGGGCCGCTTGGACGGGTCACCGCCAGCGGGCAGGCCAGCGGCCACACCAGTTTTGGGCGCAGGAGTGCCCGGCTTAGGCACCACAACGCGCTTACGCTTGGTTTCCACAACAACGTTCTTCGTGCGACCGTGGCTGAAGCTTTGCTTCACGTTGCTCGGACGCGACCCGCCAAGGCCCAATGGTTTCTTGCCGTCAGTATCGCTCATCTAGCTATGTATCCTTCCCGACAGCCATATTGCTGTCGTCAATCTCGCGGAGTCCGCGCAGTCTTGCGGCTTCCTCTACAACACGGTCACTGAGTCCGCCAGTCGCGAGCGCGCCATGTATCACACTTTGCCGCCCGAAAGCCAAACCCAATTCAGCTGCAGTCAAACAGCTGTAATATCTTGCCCCTTCGGGCGTCCAGAGTTTGGCCTTGCCACGCTCTGATCCGTCACCGGCTTGCAGCAGGACGCGCACGTTTTCGCCCCCGGCCAACCAGCCTTTTACCTTTTCGAACCCGCAAACCGCGAGCCCCGCCTTGCGGGCCATCGCAATCAAATCCAGCGTGCGCCGGACCAGTTGGCGTTCGACTTCTTCCGTTAATCCATCCGGGACTTGAACCTGCGCTTTTGCAGATCGGCTGAACTGGCCCTTCTTGGCCTTGTCCAACGCGTCGCGGGTGGATGCAACATATATACCACGTCCGGGCAACTTGCCCAAGATGTCAGGCACAACATGATTGTCGGGCCCGACAACAAAGCGGATCAACCCCATCTTCGGTTGCGTTTCGCCGGTGACAATGCACCGACGCTCCGGTCCGTCATCCAGGTTCTTTTTCAATCCACCACGGGTCATAGGGTTAAGTCAGAGGCGCTTACGCCTCTGCCTCCTCTTCCATATCGGTGTCATCTTCATCGGAAACAAGGTCCGCCGGATCAACCCAGCCCAGCATAACGCGGGCGGTCATCACCAGATTCTGTGCTTCCTCTAGGCTGACCTCGAATTTTTCCAACACGCCTTCGTCTTTGTGGCGCTGTCCGTCAACAACGGTCCAGCCGCCAGCCAGTTCCCAGTCTGCGCAAGTTGCGAAGTCTTCAAGCGTTTTCACGCCGTCTTCCGCAAGGGCTTCGACCATTTGCGGGGTCAGACCTTCAAAGTTAACTAGCGAATCCTCGACACCCAGCTCGCGAGCGTGATCAAGGGCCTTTTTGCTTTGCGCTTCCAGATAATCGCGGGCACGGGCCTGCAATTCGCCGGCAGTGCTTTCGTCAACACCTTCGATGACCAGCAGCTCCTCGGCTTCAACGTAGGCGACTTCTTCAAGGTTCGTGAACCCTTCGGACACCAGCAGCTGGGCAAAGAATTCGTCCAGATCCAGCGTATCCATGAACAGCTTCGTGCGCAGTTCGAATTCGGCCTGACGACGCTTGGATTCTTCTTCTTCGGTCAGGATGTCGATATCCAGACCAGTCAGCTGGGATGCCAGACGCACGTTCTGACCGCGGCGGCCGATGGCCAGCGACAGCTGCTCTTCGGGGACGACGACTTCGATCTTACCGGCTTCTTCGTCCAGAACGACCTTGCTGACTTCAGCAGGCTGCAGCGCGTTCACAAGGAACGTTGGCATGTCTTCGTTCCACGGGATGATGTCGATCTTCTCGCCCTGCAGCTCGTTCACGACAGCCTGCACGCGGGAACCACGCATACCAACGCAGGCACCGACGGGGTCGATGCTGGAGTCGTATGAAATGACGGCGATCTTGGCGCGCGAACCGGGGTCACGGGCGACGGCCTTGATCTCGATGATGCCCTCATAGATTTCAGGCACTTCCATCTTAAACAGCTCTGCCATGAATTCCGGCGCAGTCCGCGACAGGAAAATCTGTGGCCCGCGCTGTTCGCGGCGCACGTCCTTGATGTAGCAACGGATGCGGTCGTTGGGGCGATAAGCTTCGCGGCCGATCTTTTCGTTGCGGCGCAGGATGGCTTCGCCCGAACCCACGTCGACGATGACGTTGCCGTACTCTTCGCGCTTGACCAGCGCGTTGATGATCGTGCCAGCACGATCTTTGAAGTCTTCGTATTGCTTGTCACGCTCGGCTTCGCGGACCTTTTGCAAGATAACCTGCTTGGCCGACTGCGCAGCGATCCGGCCCAATTCAACCGGTGGGACTTCTTCGACCAGCGTATCGCCGATCTTAGCGTCCTTGATCCAATCCTTCGCTGTTTCCAGCGTGAACTGCGACTGATAATTCTCGTAGTCGTCTTCTGCGACGACGGTCCGGACGCGGGTAAAGGTCGCACGACCGGTCTTGCGGTCGATGCTGACACGGATGTCCATTTCAGCGCCGTAACGCGACTTGGCAGCCCGGGCGAGCGATTCTTCCATCGCCTCGACCACCAGGCCGGGTTCGATGTTCTTCTCGCGGGCAACCGCCTCGGCGGTTTGCAGCAGCTCTAGCTGGTTTGCAGACGTAATGGCCATCAGGTGTTCTCCTCATCCCCATCAATGATGGTTTCAATCTCGTCGAATTGGGCCTCGTCGATCTGGCCCGCGTCTTTACGTCCGCGCAATACGTTGCGGATCAAATCATCTGTCAGCACCAGCTTTGCATCCGACAACCAGTCGAACTTCAGGCCGATGGTGACCTCATCCTTGCCGTGATCGCCGGCCGGAATGGTAATCAGAACTTCGTCGCCTTCAACGCCAGCCAGCTCGCCCTTAAAGCGGCGGCGACCGTCGATCAGCTGATCGGTTTCGATCTTGGCCTCAAAGCCCTGCCACTGATCGAAATCTTTCAGACGGGTCAGCGGACGGTCGATGCCGGGGCTGCTGACCTCTAGCGTATATTCATCAAGGATCGGGTCTTCGACGTCCAGAACAGCACCAACGGCGGTGCTGATCTGGCCGCAATCATCAACCTCGATCGTGCCGTCGGCCTTTTGGGCCATAATCTGAAGCGTCGATTCCTTGCCAGTCATCAGACGGATGCGCACGACCTCGAACCCCATGTCCTCGATGACGGGGGTGATGATCTCTGCGATCCGGCGGTCGATGGCCGCTTTGGCAATCAAGTCGTTCATGGATATCTCCAAGCACAAAAAAACGGGCGCGCGGCCCGTTGCGAATTCCGGTTGGGCGCTGGGGGTGGAGGCCAGCACGCCGCTGTTGAAAAATCATTTAGACTAAAACGCCGCCCGCCGCAAGGGCGGCGTCTATCACAGCCTGAGCCGCGTCTTGTCGGCGGCAAAGCCATCCATCGCGCGCACCAGCTCAGCGCTAATGCCGGGCTCTGACAGAGCATGCCCAGCGCGCCCAACAAAGGTCAGTTTTGCCAGCGGCCACTGCTGCGCCAAGGTATAGGCCGACAGCGGCGGACAGATCATATCGTAACGCCCCTGCACGATAACGCCGGGAATATTGGCCAAACGGTCCGTGCGCGCAAGGATCTGGTGTTCGCTGTCTAGCCAGCCACTGTGTTGAAAATAGTGGTTTTCCAGCCGAGCAAAGGCGCGGGCATAATCCGCTGGGCTTTCCCCGGTCCTTCCATCGCTATCAATCGCGGCCAACGCATTTTCCCACTGCGCCCAAGCGCGGGCATACTTCGTTTCGGTCATCATATCGCCGGAAAACAGGCGCTTGTGATAGGCCTCAATCAGATTGCCGCGCTCGTCCTCTGGCACAAGCTGGACAAAGCGCTGCCACAGGTCAGGCCAAAACCGCCCCGCGCCGCCGCCATAGAACCAATCAAGCTCGCCCTGCGTCATCAAGAACACACCGCGCAGCGCCAAAGCGGCCACGTTTTCCGGATGGGTCTGCGCATAGATCAGCGCAAGCGTCGCCCCCCAGCTACCGCCGAACACAATCCAGCGATCAATGCCAAGCGTGACCCGGATCAGTTCAATATCGGCGACAAGGTGCCACGTCGTATTGGCCACCACGCTGGCATGAGGGCGCGATCGCCCGCCACCACGCTGATCAAAAAGCACGATGCGATACTGAGCCGGGTCGAAATACCGCCGCATCGCAGGGCTACACCCGCCGCCAGGACCGCCATGCAACACGACAACGGGAATACCCGCAGGGTTGCCGCACTGCTCCACATAGACTTTATGTCCATCGCCCACGTCCACAATGCGCTGATCGAATGGATCAAGCGGCGGGTATAAATACGCGACTGCGCTCTTTTGGCTTGGGACGTTTTCCATAGATCACCTATATAGGGCAGTAACGGGCACAACCGCGGCTCGTTGCAGATGCCACTTGCAAAGCCGGAGGTCAAAATGACCACAAACACCATCGACGATCAAGAAGTCGCCAAATTCGAAGCCATGGCCGAAGAATGGTGGGATGAGACCGGTAAGTTCAAGCCCCTCCATATGATGAATCCGGTCCGTTTGGATTATATCACGCGGCAGATCGCTGCTGAATACAACCGCGACCTTGGCGCGGACAAACCTTTTGCCGGTCTGCGAATCCTCGATATCGGGTGCGGCGGCGGCTTGCTGTGCGAACCGATGGCGCGCCTTGGCGCTGATGTCGTTGGCGTCGACGCCGCCCCGCGCAACATTCCGGTGGCGCAAATCCACGCCGAACAATCCGGCCTGACCATCGACTACCGCCATGGCACGGCCGAGGCGATGGCCGCAGCAGGCGAGCAATTCGACGTTGTACTGAATATGGAAGTCGTCGAACACGTCGCCGACCCCCTTGGCTTTTTGACCGCTTGCCAGCAGCTGTTGAAACCCGGCGGCTTGCACCTGTGCTCGACGATCAATCGCAATCCAAAATCGTTTGCGATGGCGATTGTAGGGGCAGAATGGGTCATGCGTTGGCTGCCCAAAGGCACCCACGACTGGAACAAGTTCATCACCCCGGACGAGCTGTTCGATCTGCTGAAAAACGCTGGCCTGACACCCGTCGACCGCACCGGCTATGTCTTCAACTTCCTGGCCTTCACATGGTCCACGTCGCCAGACGATCTGTCGGTAAATTACGTCACTGCCGCAACAAAACCGGCCTAACACTACGCCGCCCTCCTCGCTTTTTTCTCAATACTCCCGCCGAAGGCACCGGCCGTCAGGCCGGGTCCGCTAGTTTCGCCCGCAATTCACGCAGCACCGGCAGGGTCGCACGCACGCGATCCTCGCCGACCTTGGCCACCACATCGGCCACCAGCGGGCTGATCGCTGCAATCGCAGCGTCCCGGGCTGACAGGCCCGCCGGGCTGATCGATACCAGCTTGCGCCGCGCGTCATCCCAATCCGGACGGACATGCACCCATCCGGCCCATTCCAGCTTGCTTAGCGTATTGGTGATCGCCCCGCGCGTCAGGTGAAACGTCTGCGCCAGCTGGGCTGGCGTACGCTCTGCCCCGATATGGGCCAAATGGTTCAACACCGAAAAATGCGACAGCTCCATCCCCTTGGGTAGAACCCGCGCCATACTGGCCCGCGCCAATTGGTCGACCGCCAGTAATTCGCTGAACAGTGTAACGGCAAGGTGTTGGATCTGATCGGTCATTGTGGGTCCAGATAAGGTCGATCGTGGCGCAGTGAAGGCACACGGCCCCGCGACTGTGACACCAAAGCCAAATCCAGATCAACCATAGTGACGCCGGGTTCTGTCCCCGCATCCGCTAGAACCGTGCCCCAAGGGTCAACGGCCAAACTGTGTCCGTAAGTCTGACGCGGCCGCCCAGCCCCCGCAGCATGCGTCCCTGTCTGCGCAGCAGCCAGCACAAAGCATCCCGTTTCGATCGCGCGGGCGCGCAACAATGTGTGCCAATGCGCCGCCCCCGTGACAGGCGAAAACGCCGAAGGCACCAGCAGAATATCCGCCCCGGCCTGCGCCAGATCCCGGTGTAATTGCGCAAAGCGCAGATCGTAACAGATGCTAAGGCCCAGCGCCGCGTCCGGCATCCGCGCCAGTACAGCGCGGTCCCCGGGGCGATAGCCGGCAGATTCGCGATAGCTTTCGGTATCCGACACCGTCACATCAAACATGTGGATTTTGTCATAACGCGCGACAATCGCGCCATCCGGTCCGATCAGGAAACTGCGGTTGGCAAATCGCCCGTCTGCATCCCCCGTCTTGACCGCTAGTGATCCAACGGACAGCCAGACACCCAACCGCGCGGCTTCAGCGCACAAGGCGGACAGCGTGATATCGTCCTGCTCCAACTGCAAGACGTCCTGCTGCCGCGCACGGTCTTGCGACACGCAATTCGTCACCTCTGGCGTGCAGATCAGCGTCGCGCCCTGCGCAGCAGCTTCGGCAACATATCGCAGGGTTTTGATCAGATTGACGGCAGGATCATCCCCCGCCGTCATCTGGATCAGCGCCGCCTTCATGCGGCCAGCATCGCGTCCAGCTTGCCCGCGCTTTCCAGCGCAAACAGATCGTCACAGCCACCAACATGCGTCTTGCCAATAAAGATCTGCGGCACGGTGCGACCACCATTGCTGCGCTGGATCATCTCAGCTTTTTTGTCGGGGGTTTGCGACAGGGATACTTCGGAAAACTTCACGCCCTTGGACGTCAAAAGCCGCTTGGCGGCATGGCAGTATCCACAGGTCGACTTTGTGTAAATCTCAACGTTTTTCATCAGCAGGCTCCTTGGCTTGGATGCTTACTTAAGTGTCCTTCACCACCCGCGCCAGTGCAAGGATACAGACACGGTGTGCGCCAGCGGCCTGTAACGATTCCGTTGCGGCAGCGAAGGTGGCACCTGACGTCATCACATCATCCACCAACAGCACATCACGCCCCGCAATCAGATGCGCCCGCGCCGGATGATGCGCAATTGCCCCCGCCAGCGCGGCAAAACGCGCATCGCGCCCGACCGTTTCCATCTTGGTCGTCCGCTTCACCCGGCGCAACGCATCCGGCACATGCGGCGCACCCAGCCCCCGGGCCACCAGCCGCGACAGCAACGCCGCCTGGTTATACCGCCGAGAGATCAGCCGCGTCCAATGCAGCGGCACCGGCACGACAACCATATCAGGACGGATAATCTGCCGCCCCGCATGCAGCATCCATTTCGCCGCAGGCACTGCCAGATCGGTGCGGTCGCCATGCTTCAGGTTCAACACCATGCGCCGCCCGATCCCTTCATAAACCAGCGCTGCCCGTCCCTGATCCCATGGTCGCGGGATCGTCATGCAGTCATCGCAATGCACGGGTCCAGCCCCCTGCCCCATCAGCGGCGTGCCGCAGGCGTCACAGATCAACCCGTGAATGAACTGCGTATCGCGCCAACATGCGCCGCAAAGCCCGTGATCCTCGGCCGTTTGCGTGTCGCAAGCGACGCACTGCGACGGATAGATTGCCCTGATGACACTTTGCATTCGCCCGCATTCCCCCTAGATCAGCCAGATGCAGACCCTGACCGACACCCTTGCCCTGTCCCGCAACCGCGCCCGCGCAACAGAAATGTTCCTGCGCGAACGGGTTGCCGATGACGTTCAGGAAAGACTGGAAGAGGTTAACAGGTCATTTACATCCCCCTTGATCGTGACGCCGACACCGGCGCTTTGGTCACAAATCGTGCCAGACGCGCCGACCATTCCGGTGACCGAAACGCTACCTGTGTCCGAAGCCACGCACGATCTACTGATCCACGACCTATCCTTGCACTGGGCGAACGACCTTGTCGGGCAACTCGTCCAATCCCGCCGCGCGCTGGCCCCTGACGGATTGTTCATTGGCACACTGTTCGGCGGTCAAACCCTGCACCAACTTCGGACCTGTCTGGCAGAGGCAGAGTCCCGCCTAACCGGGGGATTGTCCCCGCGCATTGCGCCGATGGGCGAAATTCGCGACCTTGGCGGCCTGCTGCAACGCGCGGGCTTCGCCCTGCCCGTTGCCGATAGCGACACGATCAACGTCAGCTACACCGACGCCTTCGCCCTTATGCGTGACCTACGCGCCATGGGAGAGGCGAACGCTCTGCACGCCCGCCTGCGCCGCCCGACACGGCCCCGCGTCCTGCTTGATGCGGCGAAAATATACGCCCAGCATTTCGCTGACCCGGATGGCCGTATCACCGCCACGTTCGAGGTCGTCACCCTGACCGGCTGGGCCCCCTCCGCAAGCCAACCGCAGCCCCTGCGACCTGGCTCTGCCACGGCGCGACTGGCTGACGCATTGGGAACCGCCGAAACGCCGCTTAAAACCGACCAAAATTGACCCCGCGATAACTCCCTTGATCTAAGCATCGATTGCGGGACCAAAAGGAAAGCCAGTATGTTCGACAAAACACCCCCCGAACGGCCAGCCACCTGCCCCGTGCACGCGGCCCCCGATCACCCGGCGATCAAACCTGCGCGCGTCGGCGTGCTTGTTGCGAACCTTGGCACGCCAGATGGCTATGATTACTGGTCCATGCGTCGGTATCTGTCAGAATTCCTGTCTGACAAACGCGTCGTCGATTACTCCGCTTGGCTTTGGCAGCCGCTGCTGCAACTGGTCATCCTGTCTAAGCGGCCCTTTGCCTCGGGCGCGAACTACAAATCCATCTGGAACGAGGCAGAGAACGAATCCCCCCTGCTGACGATTACAAAAAAGCAGACCGCCGCGATCCGCGCCAAAATGGTCGCGCAATATGGCGACGACGTCCGCGTCGATTTTTGCATGCGCTATGGCAACCCCTCGACCCCGTCCAAAGTGCGCGAGATGGTCGAAGCAGGCTGCACCAAGATCCTCTTTTTCCCGCTTTACCCGCATTACGCTGGCGCAACCTCGGCCACGGCTAACGACAAATTCTTTCAGGCCCTGATGAAGGAAAAGCGCCAGCCAATCGCCCGCGTCGTCGCCCCCTATTTCGAAGATCCCGCCTATATCGAGGCGCTGGCCCAATCCATCGAACGCGCCTACGCAAGCGCCGAACAGCGCCCTGAAGTGCTGATCTGCTCTTACCACGGCATGCCCGAACGCTACTTGAAAGAGGGCGATCCGTATCACTGCGAGTGCCAGAAAACGACGCGCCTGCTGCGCGAACGCCTTGGCTGGGACAAAACTGAAATTCGCACCACCTTCCAGTCCGTCTTCGGCCCCGAAGAATGGCTCAAGCCCTACACGGTCAAAGAAGTCGCCCGCTTGGCAGAGGAAGAAGGCATCAAACGCATCGCCGTCTGCGCCCCTGCTTTCAGCGCCGATTGCATCGAAACGCTCGAAGAGATCAACGAAGAGATCAAAGAAAGCTTCGAAGAGGCCGGCGGCGAACACTTCACCTATATTCCCTGCCTCAACGACGACCCTGCCCACATTGACGCACTTTGCGGCGTGATCGATCAGAACCTGCAGGGCTGGTTGAAAACGGCGGACTAAGCATCCGGGTAAACCTAACACGGTTGCCCCCGCCGGGGCCCAAAACGCTCCGGCGGGATCCCCTTCATCTGGCGAAATAAACTCTCGCCGAAGGCTGTAGCGCGAAGCGCTGCATCCGGTCCCCGTTGGCCCGCACAGATAACCGTGATTAAGTGCGCCGGATTTAATGCCGAAAGCACCCCTCATGTCGATCTCCGCTCGCCTTGCCCCGCATCAGCGCGTCTTTGCTGCCTTTGCGATCTATAGTTTTGCATTGGGCAACCTTTTCCCGCGCCTGCCGGACATCAAACGCGCGATGGGCATCGAAGAAGGCGCCCTCGGGTTGGCCCTGATCGGCACATCGACGGGCACCCTGATCGCCCTGACATTGGCTGCGCCAGTCATTGCGCGTCTTGGGCATCGGCAAGCGCTGTTCATCCTTCTGCCGCTGATGTCGCTGTGCTTCGCCATTGCAGTCCATGCGACCGGACCGCTGGCGCTGTATTTCTTACTGATCCCCGCCGGGCTAACGATGGGCGCGACAGAGGTGATCGTGAACGTCGAAGCGGACCGCGTTGAAGCCGCCTTAGGCCGCCGCATCATGAACCGCGCCCATGCCTTTTGGAGCTTTGGTTTCTTCGCCGCCGGTCTATTCGGCGCCGCAATGGCCCAGTTTGGTGTGCCTCCGACGCTGCACATGGCGCTTGTGTTGCCAATCATTTTCCTAGGGGTACGCGTGCTTCTGGCCGACTTTCAGCCAGCCCCAAAACGCGGCACCGAAACAGCGGATGCCGGACCGGCGATTGCACGGCCGACCAAAGGCATCATGGTACTGGTCGGCGTATCCCTGTCAGCGATGCTGCTAGAAGGTGCCAGCATCGACTGGTCGGCCATCTATATGCGGTCCGTGTTTGACGCCCTGCCGTTTCTGGGCGGCCTCGCCGTGGCCACAACCGCGCTGTCGCAGGCGATCACACGCTACTTTTCAGACCGCATTGTTGACCGCCACGCCCCGGACCGGGTGGCGCGGGCGATGCAGGTTGCCATGGCGCTTGGTGTGCTGGTTGTATTCTTCGCGCCGTCTGCGCTGGTCGCTCTGCTTGGCTTTGCGCTGATCGGTGCCGGAACTGCCGCAATCTTTCCGCTGGCGATGTCGGCGGCTGCCCAGCGCAGCGATCGATCCGCCGCGCTGAATGTCGCCGCGCTGGCGCAGTTTTCCTTTGTCATCTTCTTGCTAGGGCCGCCATTGCTTGGCTTTGTCGCCGAACACGCGGGTCTGCGCTGGACCTTTGGCCTTGGCCTGCCGCTTGTGGCCGTCAGCTTTGTTCTGTCAGGCGCGCTAGGGTCAAAACCAGCGCGCGCCTGATGTGGCATGTAATCTATGCCCCTGCGGGAAAGCGCGACCTCACTGATGTGGCATTTGAAGTGGTTGCCTGTCTTCGGTAAGAGAGCGCAACGGCCAGCAAAAGGGTGCCAAAATGCTACGACGTCAGATGATCTTTGGGGTGATGGCCCTTGGCCTTGCTGCATGTAGCGGCGCGCCCAAGGGTCGGATCGGGCCTGACGGCCTGCCTTTGCCGCAAGTGTACCGCATTGGCCCAGACGACACCGATGATATCCAGTTCCGCATGTTGGACAGCGTCAACACCTTGCGCGCCGCCGCTGGCGTGCCTGCGGTCGAACTGGACCCACAGTTGAATGCCGCTGACGCGACCCATGCGCGCGATATGTCGATCCAGAACCGGCCTTGGCTGTTCGGCTCTGACGGATCGTCACCGCTGGAACGCGCGCAACGCGTCGGCTTTCAAGGCCGCGTGCTGGGTGAAAACATCTCTGAGTCCTACGAGACAGAGCTTGAAACCCTTGCCGCTTGGATGAAGCAAGCAGATACGCGCCGCGTTGTGCTGGACCCGGCTGCGCGCAAGATGGGCCTGTCGTGGTTTCAAGAACCCGCTGGCAAAATCTGGTGGGTCATGACCATGGGCACGGGCCCTGTGGTGCAGGCACCGACCTTTACGGCCGATACCTTTGCGTCCCTGCCGCCGATGACCCAATAGGGTCTCGGCACCTTAGGGATAGATAAAGATCGGCGTGCCGTCTTTGACCATGGCGTAGATCTCTTCGATCTCGTCATTGCTGACGGCGATACAGCCCCAGGTCCAGTCGTCCTGACCAATATAATTGGTCGGGGTGCCGTGGATAAAGATATCGCCGCCCGGGCGTTTGCCCATAGCTTCGGCCCGCGCGATATCGTCCGAATTCGGATAGGAAATGCCTAGCGACAGGTGAAAACGGCTGTTCGCGTTGCGCCGATCAATGCGGTACGCACCTTCGGGCGTGCGGCCGTCATTCTGGATCTGCTTGTGCCCGTCGGGCGCGAATCCCATTTCCATTTTGTAGTCTTTCAGCATGCGATTGCCGCTGAGCAGCTGTAATCGACGCTGCTTTTTGAACACCTGCACCCGCGTCACAGGTGGCCCATCATAGCGGCGAAACTTGCTGACTGCAGGCTTTCCGCAAGCCGTCAGCAAAGCGCCCATGGCCGTGGCCATCATTAAACGTCGGTTCAAAATCATAACATGCCCGCTATCTGTCCCATGGTCGATCTTGGTCGACCTTCCCTATTGGCTACACCAGCACCCACCCAGCGGCCAAGCGCTAAGACAAGCGCGCCGGTCACGCCCGCGTGAGCGACGCAATCATCTCGACATGGGGGGACCAGCGGAACTGATCGACGACTTGAACCCAGTTTAAGGTAAAGCCTGCCTCGACCAGCGCCGCGACGTCCCGGCCAAAGGTGACCGGGTTGCACGACACCATTGCCACGGTCTTGATCGTGCTCACGCTGATTGTTGCCACCTGCGCCGCAGCGCCTGCGCGCGGCGGGTCGATAACAGCCGCGTCAAAGCGGTTCAGCTCGTCCGGCTCTAGCGGGCGGCGGAACAGGTCACGTGTGATGCCAGTCAGGCGCTTGACGCCTTTGGCGCTGCGCCAGCCACGATCCATAGCCGCGATCATCGCCGCTTCGCCTTCGACCGCCGTCACTTCTGCCGTGCGGGTCAGCGGAAGCGAGAACGTGCCGCAACCTGCAAACAGGTCCACCACGCGGGGGGCGTTGCCGATGATGTCCATCACACCGCTACGCAGCGTCGCTTCGCCGTCTTCGGTCGCTTGCAAGAACGCGCCCGGCGGCGGCGTCACGGTTGCGGGGCCAAAGACCTGCACAGGATCGCGCAGTGTGACGACGGTTTCATCCACCCAAGTCAGACGGGACAGCTTATGCTGCTGGGCAAAGCCCGCCAATTCGATGCGCAGCTGATCGGTCAAACGCTGGTCGGTCTGCACCAGCACGTCCAGCCCAGCGGCGCTATCGGTGACGGTCAGCGCGACTTCGCCCCGGCGGGACGCAGAGATGACGGTCAGCGCCTCTAGCATCGGGATTCCAGCCAGCATGCCCGGCGTAACCAACTGGCAATCTGGCACAGCGACCAACACATCAGATGCGCGGGCGTGAAAGCCCACCATCGCGCCGGACTTCGTGCGCCGCCCCGAAAACTTTGCACGCCGCCGCGATTGCGCAGGCGATGTGTGCATAGGGCGGAATTCAGGCTCTAGCCCATGCGCGAGCAGGGCACGCGCCACGACAGTTTGCTTCCACTCCGCCACGAAATCATCCGCCGCGTGCTGCAAGGCGCAGCCGCCGCAGGTCTTGAAGTGGCGGCAGGGTGCCGCGACACGTTGCGCTGACGGCGTCAGGATTTGCGGGGTTCCGTCGGGGCGCAATGCCACCTCTTCACCGGGCAAAGTGCGCGGCACAAGTGTGCCGTCATTGGCGCGGCCAGCGCCCAGATGGGTCAGACTTTCGATAATCAGGCTCACGCGTCGTCCTCTACGCTGATGAAGCCCCCCGATTGCCTGTTCCAGTACCGCGCGTAAAGCCCTTCTTGCGCCAAGAGGTCATCATGATCGCCTTGTTCGACGATCCGGCCCCCATCCAGCACAATAATGCGGTCCATTTGGCGCAAAGTGGACAGGCGGTGCGCGATGGCGATTACGGTCTTGCCTTCCATTACGGCGTCCAGCGCGTCCTGAATGCTTGCCTCAACCTCGGAATCCAGCGCGCTAGTGGCCTCGTCCAAGATCAGGATCGGCGCGTCTTTGAGGATCGCGCGGGCAATTGCGATGCGTTGGCGTTGACCGCCGGACAGTTTCACGCCCCGCTCGCCCAGATGCGCATCATAGCCTTTGCGCCCGGCGTGGTCGCGAATGTTGGCGATAAACTCCTCGGCCTCTGCCCGTGCGGCGGCGGCCTTGATTTGATCATCCGTCGCATCCGGGGCACCGTAGCGGATATTGTCCCGGGCTGATCGGTTGAACATCGCCGTTTCTTGCGTGACCATTCCGATCTTGCGCCGCAAACTTTCCTGCCGCACCTGGCGCAGGTCCTGCCCGTCGATGGAAACGCTACCCTTTTCGGGATCATAAAGCCGCAGCAGCAAGGCCACGAGCGTTGATTTCCCCGCGCCAGACCCGCCGACGATCCCCAGCTTTTCGCCGCTGGCGATATGCAGCGTCACATCGCGCAAGCCGCCCGTGCCGCCGCCATAGGTAAAGGTCACGTCGTCCAGCGCGATGCGCCCAGCGCTAAGATCCAGATCAACGGCGTCATCCGCGTCTGGCAGCGCGTGGGGTTTGGACAGCGTTTTGACGGCGTCCTCGACCTCTCCGACATTGGAATACATGCCCATCAGGGTAAAACTGACCCAGCCCGTCATCTGCGCAAGCCGCAGACCAATCGTGCCAGCGACAGCGATATCACCCGCCGATGCCGCGCCCTGCTGCCACAGGTAAAGCGTGATCCCAACCAGCAGAACGGGCAGCACGCCCGCCAGCGTCATCAGCCAAAAGCGGAAGCCCGCAGACACCCAGCCGAAGCCGAGGGAATCCAAACGAAACTTCTCCATTGCGTCAGTGGCGGCGCGGTCCTCGTGATCGGCATGGGCGAACAGCTTAACGGTTTTGATGTTCGTGATCGTGTCCACCACCTGCCCCGTCACCATCGCCCGCGATCCGGCGCGCAGTTTTGAGGTTTCGCGAATGCGGGGCATGAAGGCGCGGATCAGACCGATGTACGCAAGCATCCAGATCGCCAGCACGACGGCAGACCAAATATCTATATCGGTCAGCAGGATGATCGAGCCCACGACCGACGCCAGCGCGTAAAACACGGTGTTGATCGTATCGACGCCCAGATCCGTCGTTGCCCGCGCCGCCTGCATCTGTTTCTGGCTTATGCGCCCGGCAAAGTCGTTGTCAAAGAACGTCACTGCCTGCCCCAGCGTGTGGCGGTGCAGCCGCGACAGCACCAAATTATAGACGGCGGGCGCCACCACGACAGATTGCATCATCCCCGACAGGCCCAGCACAAGCGGCCGGAACACGACAAAGAACAGCGCGACGCCAATCAGCAGCCACGCGTTTTCACCGAAATATGTTGTGCTATCGCTGGCCAGCGCCGAGTCGATGACACGGCCAAGGATCAATGCAGCCAACACTTCGAGCACGCCAGCAATCGTGCTAACGACTGCCCCGGCGCCCATCGCGCCAAAGCTGCCGCGCAGGGCCCAGCGCAAAAAGGCGATCAAAGTGCCGGGCGGCGGACCTGCGGCGCGGGAAAAGGGGTCGATCCAGTCTGCGAATTTCATGTGTCGTCCCCTAAAAATCCACCCGATTGCCGCGCCCAGAACCGGGCATAACGACCATTCAGCGCAAGCAATTCGTCATGGGTGCCGTCCTCGATGATGCGTCCGTCGTCCATGACGACGATCCGGTCCATCCGGGCGATGGTGGACAGACGGTGCGCGATGGCGATTACGGTTTTACCCTGCATCAGCGTCTCTAACGTGTCCTGGATTGCGGCCTCTACTTCCGAATCCAGCGCACTTGTCGCTTCGTCCAGCAGCAAGATTGGCGCGTCTTTCAGGATCACCCGCGCCAGCGCGATACGTTGACGCTGACCACCCGACAGCTTTACCCCGCGTTCACCGACGCGCACATCATAACCGCTGCGGCCTTCGGCGTCGGCCAGCACCTCGATGAAATCATGCGCCTGCGCTTGGCGGGCTGCGGCGATCATCGCAGCGTCGCTTGCGGTTGGGGCACCATATAGAATGTTTTCCCGCACAGACCGATGCAGCAGGGCACTATCTTGCTGCACCATGCCGATAGCCTGCCGAAGCGACCCTTGGGTCACGCCAGCAATGTCCTGACCGTCGACGCAGATCGTGCCACCCTCGGCATCGTAAAAACGCAAAAGCAGCTTGATTAGGGTCGATTTACCTGCGCCGGAGGCACCAACAAGCCCCACTTTTTGGCCTGCTGGAATGGACAGGCTGATCTGGTCCAAGCCGCCTTTCGCTTTGCCATAGTGGTGCGACAGCGCGGTCACCTCTATCTGGCCAGATGTGACCTGCAGGGGCACAGCGCCGGGCGCATCGGTGAGCGTGACAGGCTGGCCAATCGTCTCTAGCCCCTCGGCCACCACACCAAGTTCCTGAAACAACTGGCTGACGGCCCACATGATCCAGCCGCTCATGCCGTTTAAGCGCAGCACCAGCGCCGCGGCAGAGGCGACAACGCCGACGCTCGCCAGCCCGCCCAGCCAAAGCGACAACGCCCAACCGACAACGCCGACCACCAGCACGCCGTTCAGAAAGACCAGCGCGAGGTCCATGATCGTATAAAGCCGCATTTCGCGCATCAACGTCGTGCGCGAAACCTCTATCGCGCCCTTCGCATAGGTTAGTTCGGCGTCGTGGTGGGCGAACATCTTCACCGCGTGAATATTGGTGTAGCCATCAACAATCCGCCCCGTCACAACACTGCGTGCGTCAGAAGAGGCCTGCGAGGCGGGCTTGATCCGCCGGATGACCCAGCGCAGCAAAAACAGATAGGGAATGAACCACGCCAGCAACGGCAACACGAGCCGCAGGTCCGCCTCTGCAAGCAGAATGAAGGCACCGATCAAATAGGCGGCGGCGAATGCGACAGCCTCGAAGAACTGATTCATCACCGATGCGACGGCATTTGGCGTCTGCATCACACGGTTAGCGATCCGCCCGGCAAAGTCGTTTTCGAACCAGCCGATAGACTGACGCATGATTTGCCGATGCGCGCGCCAACGGCCAAGGGCGGTCAGGTTCGGCATAATCGACTGATTAAGCAGCGCCGTATGGGCGGTCTGGATCACGGGCCGCAGGGTCAGAAAGAACACCGCCATCGCGATCAGCTCAACCCCGTGATCCGCCCAGAAAATGCTGGGGTCTTTATCCAGCAGATCGACAAGGCGACCAAGGTAGCCGATCAACGCGACCTCTATGAACGCCACAATCGTTGATAGGCCCGCCGTCACTGCAAAAATGCGATGAAACGGCCGGGTGTAGTCCCACAGAAACGGCGCAAGCCGCGTGGGCGGTGTGTCGGTCTCCTCATACGGCGTATAGGGATCGACAAGGCGTTCGAAATAACCAAACACGACAAGGCCTCTGTCTCTCGGACCTTTGATGTAGGCCGCAAGTTGTAAAAGGAAAAGCCTTAAGCCAGCAGATCGTTCCGTGTCAGGGTAAAGCCGGATGCGATCCAGCGGGCTTCTGCCTGTTTCAGCGCCGCGCCAAGGGCTGGACCCTTTAGACCCGGCATGAAATCGGCGGCTTTGACAGGTAGGATTTGACCCGCGCCATGGCGCGCCGCTGCCACGTCGGCGTCGCGAAGCGGCTGCGATAGGGATGCAGCCAAAACCAGCGCGCGGTCGGTGGCAATTTGTGCGCCAAAGCGATATCCGGCTTCGCCTGCACCAATGTCCATATCACGCAAGATCTCATGACGCTGCGCCTCTGCATTCGTTAGCCGCAGACGAGTCGGATCACCGCCCAGCGCCGCAAGGCGACGGCTGAAATCTGGCTCTATCCCGGCGATTTCTTCAAGATGAATCAGCACAGTCAGCGCGTTTGGCCCCGCTCCAGGCAGCACCCGCAACAGCGCACCGCTTGCAGCCATGCTGGCGACAGCAGGTGCGGGGTTGGGCGCGGACAGCAGCTTGCGCATTTCCTGACCGATGCGTTCGGCGGACAGCCCGTCGATACCATCTAGGTTGCCCGCGCAGGCGGCCAGACCGTCGGCGTCAATCCCCATCGCCGGATCGCCGTACCAGGCGAAAAAACGGAAAAAGCGCAGGATGCGCAGGTAGTCTTCTTGGATCCGTAGCCCAGCATCGCCGATAAAGCGCACATGCCCCGCCAGCGCATCAGCGATCCCGCCAAGTGGGTCGTGCAGCGTGCCATCGGGGGCGGCATAAAGCGCATTCATCGTGAAATCGCGGCGGCGGGCGTCTTCATCGGCGGTATCGGCAAAGGCGACGGTGGCGTGGCGACCATCCGTATCGACATCGCGGCGGAAGGTTGTGATTTCGAACGGGTTGCCATCCACGACGACAGTGACAGTACCATGGTCAATGCCTGTCGGGATCACCTTGAAACCCGCAGCTTTGCTCAATTTTGTGACTGTATCGGGCCGCGCATCAGTCGTCAGATCTAGATCGCTGGCAGTAGCGCCGATCAGAGCATTGCGCACGCAGCCGCCCACAAACCAAGCCTGATGCCCTGCATCCGTCAGCATTGCGCAGACGCGCTGCGCGTTTTGGTTCGACAGCCAGTCTGGCGCAATTTTCATGGATGCATCCGATCAGCGAAGGCCCGCAAAATGCGCCCGGTGGCACCCCAGATATAATATGGGCCAAATGGCACGGTATAATAGTTGCGCATATGGCCCTGCCAGCGGCGCGACTGGACCGCGAAATGCGCGGGATTGCTGACATGGGACAGCGGCACCTGAAACACCTCAGCGACCTCGCCTGCCTCTGGCACAGGGGTGAATTCACCGTGGATCAAGCCGATGACAGGGGTCATCAGAAAGCCGGTCACAGTTTCATGGCCGGGCATGACGCCCAAAACCTCGACCTGATGTCGTGGCAGACCGATTTCTTCTTCTGCCTCGCGCAGGGCAGCAGCGGTGGTGGTCGGATCACCTGCGTCCTGTTTGCCGCCCGGAAAGGCAATCTGCCCCGGATGATGTTTGAGCGCGGCAGAGCGCATGGTCAGGAAAACAGTCTCTGTTTTGGGTGAAATGCCGATCAGCACGCCTGCCGCCCGCAATGTGCGGCCAGCAGGCGCGGTGATATCTTTGTTCAGATCAAAGTCGGTCGAGGGCCGGCCCGGCCGGGCCAGCGCCTCTTGTAGTCGGCTTTTCAGATCACTCTGCGCCATCGGACGATACAGCCTCGAACCCAAGGGTTTCTGGCTGGAACTCGTAATGAGCACCGCAGAATTGGCAATCAGCAGTTACGATGCCTTCGTCCGTGGTCATCGTTTTGATGTCCTTGGCCGAATAGATCGACAGGCTTTGCCGGACACGATCAGCCGAACAGGTGCAGCCAAAGGTGACAGGCTGCGGATCATAGACACGCGGCTGTTCTTCGTGGAACAGGCGTACCAGCAGGTCCGTCGGCTGCACGGTTGGGCCGATCAATTCCAGCGCATCCACCGTATCAAGCAGCATATTCGCGCGGCGCCAGTTTTCACCTTCGTCGTCGTCCAAGATATCCTCTGCTGCAAGCAGGCCATCCTCGCCAGAGGGGCCGTCCTTGTGCATCAGCGGCGATGCCTTTGGCATGTGTTGCAGCATGACACCGCCCGCGCGCCAATGCTCGCCTTCACCCGGCAGGGTGCTGCGGCCATGGGTCAGGGAAAAGCGGGTCGGGATCTGCTCGGACTGGGCAAAGTACGTTTCGGCGCAGGCGGACAGTGATCCACCAGCCAACGGCGTGATGCCTTGATAAGGCTGCGTGCCTTCACCTTGATCGATCAGGATGGCAAAGTAACCTTTGCCGATCTGCTCGAACGCGTCGGCGTTCAGGTCCAGCGTGTCCTTGTCATAAGCGGCATAGGCGCGAATGCGCCCCGGCTGACCGTCTTCGGTGGGGCCGTAGTAATCCGTTGCAATCAGGCGCACTGGGCCACCCGATCCGCGCACTTGCAGCGACAGTTTCCACTGCAGCTTCATCGTTTCACCGATCAATGCGGTCAGCAGGCACATCTCAGCGACCAGCCCTTCGATCAAGGCGGGGTAGTCGTGCTGCTTCAGCACGTTTTCTAATACGCCGTCCAAACGGGCCACACGGCCACGGATGTCAGATGCGTCAAGTTGGAACGGCAGGACGGTGTCGTCCCACGCGATACGAGAGCCAAGGGTCATGGGCTTTCCTTACAGGGTCGGATTTGGCATACCGACACCATATAGGGACCGCAAGCTTTGGTCCAAGGGGAGAGCCATGATCAGACGGTATGGCAGCACGCCCAAAGTTGGGCAGCACTACGGATTGCGGGCTGGCGTTTACGTCATTTTGCCCCGCGATGGGGCGATCCTGATGACGTTTCAGGGTGCCCCGCATAACGAATTGCAATTGCCCGGCGGCGGTATTGATCCCGGCGAAAGCCCCCTGCGCGCGCTGCACCGTGAAGTGTTCGAAGAAACCGGCTGGCACATCGCCCGCCCCCGTCGGCTGGGCGCATTTCGCCGTTTCACCTATATGCCGGAATACGACCGCTTTGCCGAAAAGCTGTGCCACGTTTACGTCGCACACCCGGTCCGCCGGATTAGCCTGCCAACCGAACCGAACCATACCGCACTGTGGATTGATCCGGAAAACGCCCTTGATTTGATGGCAAACGCGGGTGATGCGGCGTTTTTGGCGGATTATTTGGCAGGTATGTAACGCGCAGGGGCTTTGGTCGCGCGGCAGCGCCCGCCAAACCTTGCCCCCTTTGCGGAAAACCAGTATCGCGCTGGGTCAAGTAACATTGACAAAAAGGCCGCGCCCATGACCGCCCCTAAGAAAGTCGTCCTCGCCTATTCGGGCGGTCTGGACACCTCTATCATCCTTAAATGGCTGCAAACGGAATACGGCTGCGAAGTCGTGACCTTTACCGCCGATCTGGGCCAAGGCGAGGAGCTGGAGCCAGCCCGCGCCAAGGCAGAGATGATGGGCGCGTCCAGCATCCACATCGAAGACCTGCGTGAAGAGTTCGTGCGCGATTTCGTCTTCCCGATGTTCCGCGCCAACGCGCTGTACGAAGGCCTTTATCTGCTGGGCACCTCTATCGCGCGCCCGCTGATTTCCAAGCGTCTGGTTGAAATCGCCGCCATGGAAGGCGCCGATGCGGTCGCCCACGGCGCGACCGGCAAGGGCAACGATCAGGTCCGGTTCGAACTGGCCTGCTATGCCCTGAACCCCGACATCAAGGTTATCGCGCCTTGGCGTGAGTGGGATCTGACCAGCCGCACTAAGCTGTTGGAATTTGCAGAACAGAACCAAATCCCCGTCGCTAAAGACAAGCGCGGCGAAGCGCCGTTCAGCGTTGATGCGAACCTGCTGCACACGTCTTCCGAAGGCAAAGTGCTGGAAAACCCTGCTGACGAGGCACCCGAGTACGTTTATCAGCGCACAGTCGATCCAGAGCAGGCCCCCGATACGCCAGAGATGGTCGAGATCACCTTTGAAAAAGGCGACGCCGTCGCGATCAACGGCGAGGCTATGTCGCCCGCTACGATCCTGACCAAGCTGAACGAACTCGGCGGCAAGCACGGCGTTGGCCGTCTTGATCTGGTCGAAAACCGTTTCGTCGGCATGAAATCCCGCGGCATCTATGAAACGCCCGGCGGCACTATCCTGCTCGAGGCGCACCGCGGCATCGAACAGATCACGCTGGATTCCGGCGCTGGCCACCTGAAAGACAGCATCATGCCCCGTTATGCAGAGCTGATCTACAACGGCTTCTGGTTCTCGCCAGAGCGTGAGATGATGCAGGCCCTGATCGACAAGAGCCAAGAGCACGTCACCGGCACCGTCCGCGTGAAGCTGTACAAGGGGTCCGCCCGCACCGTTGCGCGCTGGTCCGATCACAGCCTGTATTCCGAAGCGCACGTGACATTCGAAGACGACGCCGGCGCATATGACCAGACGGACGCCCAAGGCTTTATCCAGCTGAACGCGCTGCGTCTGAAACTGCTGGCCGCGCGCAACCGCCGCCTGAAATAAAAACAACCCCGCCTGCAACATCTGCTGCAGGCGGGGCTTAACCGAAAAATCGTTAAATGCTTTAAGTCACGCGCAGGCTAGAAACACATCTACGCGTAACAAACCAACAGCCCGGAGCAACTTTAAGCCGTTCACGCTTTCATCCACGAAAGCCCGGTTCAAAGAGTTTCAGTTATTTCCATCACTATTTGCGAACCTCCATGTCACGCGGCATTCAAACCCGCGTGACCGGTCCGCGCATTGCTTGCTCTGCCTCCAGCGCCCATGCACCTTGTTCCAAACCGGAGGGACCGACATGGCCAAAGTATTCAACCTTTTGAAATCTGCAGCGCTGACCGTTGCGATTGGCGCGGTCGCAAGCCTCGCACCCTTGGGCGCACAGGCAGCTCAGCAAACCGCCATCGTTGCAGGCGGCTGTTTCTGGTGCGTCGAATCCGACTTTGAAAGCATACCCGGCGTCGGCGACGTGGTCTCTGGCTACACCGGCGGGCGCACGGAAAACCCGAATTACGGTCAGGTCGGCCGCGGAGCGACGGGTCATTACGAGGCAGTGATGATCCCCTTCGACGACAGCGTCATCAGCTATCGCCAGATCATGGACCTGTTTTTTCGCAGCGTTGACCCAACGGATGCTGGCGGCCAATTCTGCGATCGTGGCAACCAATACCGCACCGCAATTTTTGTAACGACGCAGGCGCAGGCTGATACCGCCGTGGCTGCCAAATCCGCAGCACAGCAAGCGCTTGGCCGTCAGATCGTGACGCCCATTGTGCAGGCCACCACCTTTTACCGTGCTGAGGCCTACCATCAGGACTATTACAAAGGCACGAGCCTTGTGTTGACGCGCGGTGGGGCAAAGCGCCAAAGCGATGCTTACGATTTCTATCGCAAAGGCTGTGGTCGCGATGCGCGTGTGCAGCAGCTATGGGGTGCGAATGCGCCGTTTATCCATCACTAAGCCGCTTTTTAGGGTCTGAAATCCTCTAGCTCTTTTAAATCGGGGATGACGTCCGCTGTCCCGTGTCGCGTGACCATCAGCGCCGCGGCACGCGTTGCCAGATTGATGGCCTGCGCCATCGGATGCCCCCGATCAAGGCCTGCCAGCACGTACCCTGTAAACGTATCGCCAGCGCCTGTCGTATCAACGGGTGTCACAGGAACCGCGTCAAAATGGCGGTGCCCTTCCGGACCGAACCAATCGGCACCATCGCCGCCAAGCGTGATGATCACATCGCGCACCCCAAGGTCCTGAGGCCGCTTGCCGGTTGCTTGCTCTAATTGAGCCGCTTCAACAGCGTTCAGAAAGAGCAGGTTTAGGTAGGGCAGCACCGCCTTTACCCGGTCCGCATCGAACGGCGCGGCGGCATAGGCGACTTGCAGGCCCATCTGCTTTCCCAACGTCGCGGCCGTGCGCTGTAGGTTCGTCTCGTTCTGGATCAGCAGCCAATCGCCGGTCTGTGCCTCGGCCATTGCTTCTTGCAAGATCGCCTGGGGGATCGCGACATTGGCACCTGGGTGCAGGATCACGATATTTTCGCCCTTTGGGTCGACCATAATCATGGCTTGCGCGGTATCTTCATCAACGCGAGCGATAAACCGGGTATCAACGCCGTATTCCATCAGGCGATCAACGGTCCATTCACCGTCATCACCAACGGCCCCGATATGGTGGACAATCGCAGCTGCACGGGCGGCGGCAACGGACATATTCGTGCCTTTGCCGCCCAGAAATACGTTCCGCGCCGTGGACGACAGCGTTTCGCCGGGGCTAGGCATATGCGGCAGCGAAAAGACTGTATCGACGTTGATCGAGCCCAGATTCCAGATCGCCATTTTTTAACCCACCTTACAGGCGGCAATGACCGCCATATTCAAAATATCATTAACAGTACTGACGGTCGAACAGATCTGGATCGGCTTGTCGATGCCCGACAGGATCGGCCCGATCACCGTCGCTCCTGCCATTTCCTGCATCAATTTTACCGAGATCGAAGCCGAGTGCCGCGCAGGAACAACCAACACGTTCGCCGGCCCCGTCAGGCGGCTAAACGGATAATGCGCCTGTGCCGCAGGGTTCAAGGCGACATCGACTGTCATCTCGCCCTCGTATTCGAAATCAACGCCACGTGCGTCGAGCACTTTGGGCGCCTGATGCATTTTTTCGGCGCGTTCGGACACCGGATAGCCGAAGGTGGAAAACGATAGGAACGCAACGCGCGGCTCTAGTCCCAGATCCCGCGCGACGGCAGCGCCGCGCTCGGCAATATCGGCAAGGTCATTTTGATCGGGCCATTCATGCACCAAGGTATCCGCAATCAGCACGATCCGTCCCCGGTTCAGCACTGCTGTTACGCCAACCGCACCGTCGTGCGGGCCGGCGTCAAAGACGTGGTTGATCAGTTCTAGCACGTGCGCAGATTTGCGCGTCGCGCCGGTCACCATGCCATCCGCATGACCATGCGCCAGCATCAGCGCGGCAAAGACATGACGGTCACGCGCGGCAAGGCGATGCACGTCCTGCCGGTCGTGACCTTTGCGCTGCAAACGCTCGTACAAGAATGACTTATACGTCTCTAAATGTGGCGTATTGGCCGCATTGACGACTTCCAGCTCTTCGATCGCGTCAGACAGCCCCTCTGCATGCAGCATGTCGGCGACGTCTTTTGTCCGCCCGACGACCAGCGCCTTTCCAAGTCCCTGCCGCTGATAGGCGATGGCTGCGCGCAGCACGCGTGGATCGTCGCCTTCGGTAAAGATCACAGACGACTGTGCCGCCCGCGCCCGCGCATTAAGACCACGCAACATGTTCGCCGTGGGGTCCATACGGGATTTGAGCGACGCCTCGTAGGCGTCCATGTCGATGATGGGGCGCCGCGCCACACCCGTCGCCATGCCTGCTTTGGCAACGGCAGGCGGAATGCGGTGGATCAGGCGCGGATCGAAAGGCGTAGGAATAATATAATCCCGGCCAAAGGTCAGCTTTTTGCCATAAGCGACGGCAACTTCCTCTGGCACGTCTTCCCTCGCCAATTGCGCAAGGGCATGGGCGCAGGCGATCTTCATCTCGTCATTGATGGCGCGGGCATGGATATCGAGGGCACCGCGAAACAGATAAGGAAAGCCTAGCACGTTATTGACTTGATTGGGATAATCGCTGCGGCCGGTGGCCACGATAGCATCAGGGCGTACGGCGTGCGCCTCTTCGGGGGTGATTTCCGGGTCAGGGTTCGCCATAGCGAAAATCACGGGATTCGGGGCCATATCAGACACCATTTCAGGGGTAACGGCCCCTTTTGCACTGACACCTAGGAACACGTCAGCGTCCTTCATCGCCTCTGCTAGGGAACGCGCCGGGGTGTTCGCCGCGTGGGCGGACTTCCATTGGTTCATCCCCTCGGTCCGGCCCTGATAAATCACGCCTTTGGTGTCGCACATGATGCAATTGTCGTGGGTCGCGCCCATGGATTTCAGCAGCTCTAGGCAGGCAATACCCGCCGCCCCCGCCCCGTTTAGAACGATGCGAACATCTTCGATCTTTTTGCCACTGATATGCAGCGCGTTCAGCAGTCCGGCCGCACAGATCACGGCGGTGCCGTGCTGGTCGTCGTGGAAAACGGGGATATCCATTTCCTCTTTGAGCCGCTGCTCGATGATAAAACACTCGGGAGCTTTGATATCCTCGAGGTTAATGCCGCCAAAGGTCGGCCCCATCAAGCGCACAGCGTTACAGAATGCGTCGGGGTCTTCGGTATCCAGCTCGATATCAATCGAATTGACGTCAGCGAAGCGCTTGAACAGCACCGACTTGCCTTCCATCACCGGCTTAGACGCCAGCGCGCCAAGGTTGCCCAGGCCAAGCACGGCTGTGCCGTTAGAGATGACAGCGACCAGATTGCCCTTGTTCGTGTAATCATAGGCCGTCGCAGGGTTCGCGAAAATCTCTTCACAGGGGATTGCGACGCCAGGGGAATAAGCCAGCGACAGATCGCGCTGGGTGGCCATGGGTACGGTTGCCGTTACCTCCCACTTGCCGGGGGTTGGCGCGATGTGAAAGCCAAGTGCGTCTTCGCGCGTGATCTTTTGCCGTGTCATATGATCCCCTCCCGGTCATGAACGATCAGGTGTAGCGCGGGTGCCTTCACCGCTCAAGCACGGCTTTCATCGCGGGCGCGCGGATGATAGCAAAACCGCAATACCGGGGGATGCTATGACCGAGACTGTGACGCCGATGATGGCGCAATATCTGGACCTGAAACAGGGCTATCCTGATGCCATCCTGTTCTACCGGATGGGTGATTTCTACGAGATGTTCTTTGATGATGCCGTCGCCGCCGCCGCCGCGCTGGACATCGCACTGACAAAGCGCGGCAAGCATCTGGGCAACGATATCGCGATGTGCGGCGTGCCGGTTCACAGCGCTGAAGGCTACTTGCTGACGCTGATCCGCAAAGGATTTCGCGTGGCTGTCTGCGAGCAGATGGAAGACCCCGCAGAGGCCAAAAAGCGCGGATCGAAATCCGTCGTGCACCGCGACGTCGTGCGGCTAGTCACGCCCGGCACATTGACCGAAGACACGCTGCTAGATGCGCGCCGCCATAACTTTTTGGCGGCGATTGCGCAGGTGCGCGACATCACGGCGCTGGCTTGGGTCGATATCTCGACCGGAGCGTTGCGGGTGATGGAATGCCCTGTGCTGAACCTTGGCCCAGAACTGGCGCGCCTGTCCCCCAAAGAAGTGCTGATCGCGGATGGCACCGAACCCGAATTTCGCGACATCGTCGAAGATGCAGGCGGCAGCCTGACGCCGCTTGGGCGATCTGCATTCGATAGCACGCAAGGCGAAAAGCGGCTGTGCGATATCTTTGCCGTCGGATCGCTCGACGCTTTTGGGAGTTTCAGCCGGGCAGAGGTGGCGGCGCTCGCGGGCCTCGCTGCGTACCTAGAGATCACGCAAAAGGGCAACCTGCCCCTGCTGCGCCCCCCGGTACAGGAACAGCGCGCCGCGATCATGCAGATCGATGCCGCGACACGTCGCTCGCTAGAGCTGACGCAAACTATGGCCGGTGGCCGGGCTGGATCGCTGTTGGACGCAATCGACCGGACCGTCACCGCCGCCGGAGCGCGCCTGCTGGACCGCAGACTCTCTGCCCCGTCTCGCCGCATGGACGTAATCACCGCGCGGCAGGATGCGGTTGCTGCGCTGTGTGACAATTCAGCTATGACGGCTGATCTGCGCGAACAACTGCGTAGCGTCCACGATCTGGACCGCGCGCTGTCGCGACTAGCACTAGAACGCGGCGGTCCGCGCGATATGGCCGCCATTCGCAATACAATCGGTCAAGCTGCGATCCTGCATCAGACTCTCAGCAAAGCGGAATTGCCCGACCTGCTCGCGACTGCTCAGCGTGACCTTATCGGGCAAGACGAACTGCTTGCACTTCTGGATGCCGCCCTTGTCGCAGAGCCGCCATTGCTGGCCCGCGATGGTGGGTTCATCGCGCCAGGCTATGATGAAGCGCTAGATGCTGCGCGGCAGTTGCGCGACGAAGGCCGCAGCGTGATTGCGCAAATGCAGGCGGAATTCATCAAACAGACCAGCATCAACACCTTGAAGATAAAGCATAATAACGTGCTTGGCTACTTTATTGAAACCACGGCAGCCCACGCAGACCGGATGTTGGCACCGCCGCTGTCCGACACCTTTATTCACCGCCAAACCACTGCCAACCAAGTGCGTTTCACAACTGTTGAACTTAACGAAATTGAGTCGCGCATCCTCAATGCAGGGGGCGAGGCGCTCGACATCGAAAAGCGGCTCTATTCAAACCTTTCGGCACAGATTTTATCGCATCAGGCTGCTTTAGGCCAACTCGCCCGTGCCATCGCAGAAATCGACCTAGCTGCTTCCTTCGCACATATGGCGCGGCAAGATGGCTGGGTGCGCCCTGTGATCGACGACAGCCGCGCGTTTCACATTATCGGCGGCAGGCACCCTGTCGTCGAAGAGGCGCTTCGCAAGTCTGGCACGCCTTTCGTTGCCAACGACTGCAAACTGACTGAAACGCCAATCTGGCTGCTAACCGGTCCGAACATGGCGGGTAAATCGACGTACCTGCGCCAGAACGCCTTAATTGCCGTCCTCGCACAAATCGGGGCCTTCGTTCCTGCCGCGTCAGCGCATATCGGCATCGTCAGCCAAATCTTCAGCCGCGTCGGCGCGTCGGACGATCTGGCACGCGGACGATCAACCTTTATGGTCGAGATGGTCGAAACCGCAGCGATCTTAAACCAAGCCGATGACCGCGCCCTGGTCATCTTGGATGAAATCGGCCGCGGCACCGCGACTTACGACGGTCTATCGATTGCATGGGCGACGCTTGAACACCTACACGACGTGAACCGCTGCCGCGCTCTATTCGCGACCCACTATCACGAGATGAGCAGCCTTTCCGCTAAACTTGACGGTGTCGACAATGCAACGGTTAGCGTCAAGGAATGGGATGGCGACGTCATATTCTTGCATGAGGTCAAAAAAGGCACCGCTGACCGCAGCTATGGCGTGCAGGTGGCGCGGCTGGCGGGCCTTCCACCGGTCGTGGTGGCGCGGGCAAAAGTTGTGCTTGAGGCGCTTGAAAAAGGCGAACGCGAAGGCGGCACCGCGCGCCGCGCTGTCATCGACGACCTGCCGCTGTTTGCAGCCACACCGCCAGCACCGCCGACCGCGCCAGTGAAACAATCTATGATCGAAGATCGCCTGCGCGATATTATGCCAGACGATCTGACACCAAAAGACGCGCTGGCATTGGTATACGAGTTGCGGGCATTGCTGTCTGGAACAGAAAAATAGGACCACGGCACAGATGGTGTCCTGAACTTCTTCTGGTTCTAAATACCTTGGGGTCCGGGGGCAAAGCCCCCGGCCGATCGCCGCGCAACGCGCGGCGAAACCTTAGCTTGCTGGCATCGACGATACGCCGACCTGTGCAGGGCGCAGCAGGCGATCGTGCAGCATGAAACCTTCGGTCGAGACCTGAATGATGTGGCCAGCTTTGGTGCCGGGGACAGGTGCCTCGAACATCGCTTGGTGCACGTTCGGGTCAAATTTATCGCCAACCTCGGGCACGATTGGGTCGATGCCATGCTTCTTAAAGACGGAAATCAGCTCGCGCATCGTCAGCTCCACGCCTTCCAGCAGGGCAGCGTTCACGGCTTTCTCTGCCTCTTCAGCGGACTGAAGGGCGCGGCGCAGGTTGTCATAGACCGGCAGCAGATCGCGCGACATGCGGGAGGAGCCGTAGTTCTCGGCCTCTTTGCGGTCGCGGTCGGCGCGCTTGCGGGTATTTTCCGCATCGGCGAGCGCACGCATGAATTTGTCACGCATGTCGTCACGCTCGGCCTCGATCGTAGCGATACGAGCCAGAACGTCGTCGCCTGCGGCGTCCATGGCATCGCCTTCGGCGGCCAGATCATCAAGGGACATCGGTTCGGTGTTTTCGTCGGACATTGTCACTTCCTGTCAGGTGCGGTCGGCGATCATCTGGCCGACCCGCTGTGCGGTATAATTCACGATGGGCACGATGCGCCCGTAATTCAGCCTTGTCGGACCAATGACGCCCACGGCGCCGATGATCTTACGGTCGGCGTTCATATAAGGAGAAACGACCAAAGAGGAACCCGAAAGTGAGAAAAGTTTGTTTTCGGACCCGATAAAAATGCGAACGCCGTCGCCGTCCTCTGCCAATTCAAGGAACTGCGCAATATCACGTTTGCGTTCAAGATCGTCAAAGAGGCTGCGGATACGATCAATATCCCCCGCCTGATCGCCATCACCCAGAAGGTTACTGCGGCCGCGGACGATCAAACGCTCATTCTGCTCGCCCTCATTTTCCCACAGCACTGCTCCCGACTGGACCAACTCTGCTGCCAACACGTCAATTTCGCGCCGGCGGGCTTTGATCTCTCGGGTGATGACACCCCCTAGGGTGGACAGGGTTTGCCCCTCTGCGATGGCATTTAGAAAATTCGCGGCCTCGCGCATAGAGCTTGGGGTTTGACCGGTTGGCGGCGTGAAAAGGCGGTTTTCCACGTGACCGTCGGCAAAGACCAAAACGACAAGCGCCCTTGTTGCGGACAGCGAAACAAATTCGATATGGCGGATTGGGGCTTCATGCTTTGGCGTTAGGACCAGACTCGCAACCTGCGTAACGCCTGACAGGGCAGAACCCACCCGGTCCAGCATCGCGCCGACGTCATCATCGCCGCTGCCTAAGGTCTGGTCGATCCGTGAGCGATCTTCGCCAGACAAATCGCCAACCTCGAGCAGGCCATCGACGAACATCCGCAACCCCAATTGCGTCGGTACCCGCCCAGCAGAAACATGCGGACTGCCGAGCAGTCCCAAGTATTCCAGATCATTCATCACGTTGCGGATCGTCGCTGCGCTGACCTGTTCGGATAAGGTGCGCGTCAACGTACGGCTCCCGACTGGCGCACCCGTTTCCAGATAGCCTTCGACAATGCGTCGAAACACCTCGCGCGAACGGGCGTTCATGTCGTCGATAAGGGGCGTTCGGTGCGTCATGGGCATCCAATTCAAGGCGATGTCATTAAAGCGTGTCGGCACGCGGCGTCAATCGGGCTTGGATTTCATAGATGGGCGGCGTATCCGACGAACGCAACCTAGAAAGGACCCATCCCATGCGCCCATCCGGCCGTAAGATCGATCAAATGCGTGAAGTCAGCATCGAAACTGGCGTTACGCGTCACGCGGAAGGGTCCTGTCTGATCCGCATGGGTGATACGCATGTCCTGTGCACAGCAACGATTGACGAACGCGTTCCGCAGTTTCTGAAGAACTCTGGCCTTGGTTGGGTCACGGCGGAATACGGCATGTTACCACGTGCCACGCATACTCGGATGCGGCGCGAGGCGAAGAATGGCCAAAGCGGCCGCACGCAAGAGATCCAGCGCCTGATTGGGCGCTCTCTGCGGGCTGGTGTAGACCGTGTCGCCCTTGGCGAGCGTCAGATCACCGTGGACTGCGATGTCATCCAGGCGGACGGCGGCACGCGCTGTGCCGCGATCACGGGGGGCTGGGTCGCATTGAAGCTGGCTGTGAACCAGTTGATGAAGGCTGGTATCGTGATCAGTGATCCGCTGGTCGATCCGGTCGCAGCCATTTCCTGCGGCATCTATGCCGGGCAAGAGATCTTGGACTTAGACTATCCCGAGGATTCCGAAGCGGGCGTTGACGGCAATTTCATCATGACCGCTGGCAAGTTGGTCGAAGTGCAGATGTCTGCTGAAGGCGCGACCTTTAGCCGGGGCCAGATGGACAATCTGTTGGACCTTGCAGGCACCGGCATCACCGCCTTGAACCGCGTTCAGTTGGAAGCCGTAAAATGAGGAAGTTTGAAGGAAAAGAACTGGTCATCGCCACTCACAATATTGGCAAGCTAGAAGAAATTGCGGACCTGCTGTCGCCTTACGGTGTCACACTGACCTCTAACGCCGATCACGGGCTACCAGAACCGGACGAGACCGAAACGACTTTTGTCGGCAATGCCCGGATCAAGGCGCACGCTGCAGCCAAGGCGACGGGACTGCCAGCACTGGCCGACGACAGTGGCCTGATGATCGACGGTCTAGGCGGCGCGCCGGGCGTTTACACCGCCGATTGGGCCGAAACGCCGAACGGCCGCGACTTTGGAATGGCCATGCAACGTGCCTGGGACGAGCTAGAGGCCGTAGATGCCCCTGCCCCGCGCACAGCGCAGTTCTGCTGCACGCTTGTACTGGCCTGGCCGGATGGTCATGACGAGGTATTCCCCGGCCTTATGCCCGGGCAAATCGTCTGGCCTGCACGCGGTGATCAAGGGCATGGATATGACCCTATATTTCAGCCCGAAGGCTATGCTGTGACATTCGGCGAGATGGATCGCTGGGAGAAGAACAAGATCAGCCATCGCGCTGATGCCTTTGCCAAGCTGCTGGCGGGTTGTTTTGCCTGATCTTATCCCAGCAGACGATTGGCGTGCAGGCGGCTTTGGCCTGTATCTGCATTGGCCCTTTTGCAAGGCAAAGTGCCCCTACTGCGACTTCAACTCTCACGTAGTAGCAAACATCGACGAGGCACGTTGGGAAGCTGCATACCTGAGTGAAATCAGGCGCCTGGCAGCGCAAACCGAAGGCCGGGTTTTGCAGTCTGTGTTTTTTGGCGGCGGCACACCTAGCATGATGTCCCCTGATCTGGTGGATTCGATCCTGCGCCAGATCCGGGCAAGTTGGCCCGCAGCCAATGACATCGAGATTACACTAGAGGCTAATCCGACCTCTGTTGAGGCAGGTCGTTTTGCGGGGTACCGTGATGCGGGCGTCAACCGCGTATCCCTTGGCGTTCAGGCGTTGAACGACGGCGACTTGCGTCGGCTGGGGCGGATGCATTCGGCGCAAGAAGCCTATACCGCTTTTGATATTGCGCGCAGCGTGTTCGACCGCGTCAGTTTTGATCTGATCTATGCGCGGCAGGACCAGTCCTTAGCGGATTGGAAATCCGAGTTATCGCAGGCTCTTTCGATGGCTGTGGATCACTTGTCGCTTTACCAGCTTACCATCGAGGACGGGACAGTATTTGGTGCCCGTGCCGCCGCTGGACATCTGTCCGGCCTGCCCAGTGACGACCTTGGGGCGGACCTGTACCTGATGACACAGGACATGTGTGGCGCAGCTGGTTTTGATGGATACGAAGTGTCGAACCATGCGCGGCCGGGTGCGTCCAGCATTCACAACCGGATTTACTGGCAGTCTGGTGACTATGTCGGGATCGGCCCAGGTGCGCAGGGCCGACTGACGCTTGACGACACCCGTTGGTCTACATCGACGCCCTTGGCCCCAACAACGTGGCTTTCTCAGGTAGAACGGACTGGAATGGGTGAAGACCCCCGCGATATCGTATCAGTGGGTGACCACCGCACTGAGTTGCTGCTGATGGGGCTGCGATTGCGCGAAGGTCTGGACAAAGCGCGGCTTGCGGCCAACGGCATCGACACAGATGCCAAACGCATTCGGGACCTTATCGATTTGGGATTTGTCGCAGACGACGCCGAAAGACTGCGCGTGACGGATGCAGGACGCCCGGTGCTGAACGGCGTCCTGCGCGAAATCTTAGCGGATTAATCGCCAGTCAGTTGGCGCATCAGGTCGTCTAGTTGCGCCAACGTCTTGTAGGAAATCGTCAGCTTACCGCCCTCTTGCCCGGCGGCATGATCAATCGTCACGCCCATGCCGAGCGCAGCGGACAGTTCACGTTCGAGCATAACGGTGTCAGGATCTTTTTCCTTGTTCCGCGGCTGGGAACTACTGCGCCCTGCGGCCGGACCTTTTTTCGTCAGCCGCTCCGCTTCGCGGACGGACATCTGTTTCCCGATGATCTGCTGCGCCAGCGTTTTCGCGTCTGGATGCCCCACAAGAGTCCTTGCGTGGCCTGCGGTCAGCTTGCCGTCGGACAGCCAATCTAACACTTCGGTCGGAAGCTGCAGAAGCCGCATCTGATTGGCGATATGACTGCGACTTTTGCCAAGTGCCGTTGCGAGCTGTTCCTGCGTATGACCAAAACGATCCATGAGCTGGCGATATCCTGCAGCCTCGTCCACGGGGTTCAGATCAGCGCGCTGAATGTTCTCGATGATGGCAATTTCGAGGACTTCTGTATCATTGAAGTCTCTGATCAGGACCGGCAGTTCATGGAGCTGCGCCATCTGCGATGCGCGCCAGCGTCGTTCACCCGCGACAATCTCGAACAGATTTGGATCTTCCGGCGCAACACGAACGATAAGCGGCTGAATCACACCCTTTTCGCGTATGGAATCAGCCAGATCAGACAGTGCATTGGGTTCGAAAGTGCGACGCGGCTGATCCGGATTAGGGCGAATCCGCTCTACGGGCACCATCATATCGGCACGGCGTGGTGCGGATGTAGTGTCAGATGGCTGATCAACCGCTACATCTGCCATTAATGCCGAGAGTCCACGGCCTAAACCGCGTGATTTGGGAGGCGTCGCCATTAGCTGACCCTTTTCAAATGAATGTTATCCTTTGCCATGACCTCTAATGCGAGTTCGCGGTAGGCTTGGGACCCAGCCGAGTTACTATCATACGCTAAGGCGGGCAAAGAATAGGAAGGCGCTTCGCTTAGTCGAACATTGCGCGGGATGACCGTTGTATAGACGAGCCCACCGAGGTTTTCCCGCGCGTCGGCTTCGACCTGTTGGGAGAGGTTGTTTCGGCGGTCGTACATTGTCAGAACGACGCCCGCTATTCGCAACGATTTGTTTGCTGTTTGCCGCACTTCCCGAATAGTCAGCATAAGTTGCGACAGCCCCTCAAGCGCAAAGAATTCACTTTGCAGGGGGACGATGACCGCGTGCGCTGCGACCATTGCGTTCACGGTTAGGATGTTGAGAGACGGCGGGCAATCAATCAAAATGTAATCAAAGGCGAATGCGTCCATCGGAAGTTGGCGCAATGCGTCAAAAAGTAGGAATGACCGTTTTTCGTTTGAAATCAATTCGATGTCGGCAGAACTAAGATCGGTCGTCGCAGGGATGATGGACAAATTTGTAAAGGTCGTGGACTGAATGGCCTCTGACGGGGACGCGTCCCCAACAAGAAAATCATATGTGGTCACGCCGCGCCGATCTGCGGTGATCCCCAGCCCCGTGGACGCATTCCCCTGGGGATCGAGGTCGATCAAAAGTACGTTTTGTCCTTGCTCGGCTAAGGCAGCTCCAAGATTGATGGTCGTCGTAGTTTTACCGACGCCGCCCTTTTGGTTGGCCACAGCGATTATTCTCGCGTTGATTTGGTCATTTAGTGGCACGGCGGATATCCTTGATCTGCAGAATACGGGCTTCTTGATCAGTATGGCTTGGATAGAGGTCGATACTGAAATCCCAGGCATCGCGTGCCTCAGAAATTTCATCTTCAAATGTTCTACCTTTTTGGAATAATGCGATTCCATCAGGTTTCAGCAACTGCACCGCATAGGATAGAAGTTTAGGTAGCGGTGCTAGCGCTCTTGCGGTTAATACATCTGCTCCGGTCTCGGTTACATTTTCGATGCGATCAGCTTTCACTGATACCGATAGTCCCAACTCTCGTACTACGGTGCGTAGAAAAACCGCTTTTCGTTGATCACTTTCTACAAGAACGGACTGCAATAACGGCATCTTTTCCTTGGCAAGAATCGCAACGACTATGCCTGGGAGCCCCCCACCACTGCCAATATCTGTAAGCTTGGTCGAGCCAGATGATAATAGTTGAAAAATCTGCGCAGAATCGACCACATGTCGTTCCCATGAGGTCGAAATTGTGGACGGTGCGATCAGATTAATCTTGTCTGTCCACTTAAGGAGCAGGCTTTGATAGTGCTCTAGGCGGTCGATTGTTTCACGTGAAACATCGCGAAGTGGCGCACCCAATTCCATCAAATAGCATCCCTAAGTATTTCCCGCTGAAGAGCCGCGGCAATCAGAAGCGCTGCTGCCGGTGTCATCCCTTCCATCTGATTAACCTGAGCCATGTTGCGAGGCAACGTCCGGTTAAGTTTTAACTTAAGCTCATTCGACAAGCCTGACAGCTTCTCGAACGAAAAGCCAACCGGTATGATCATAGCCTCGTTGCGCTGCAACGCATCAATGTCGCGCTGTTGCCGCTTGATATAATGAGCATAAAGCGCATCATTCCGAATTTGGCGTCCTACAACCGGTAAAATTCCACCCGTCTCGGGTCGTAACCGCTGAAGTGTCTCAAACTCGAAGTCGGCGAGCGACAGTGCCGCCAATGCAGAACGTCGTGGCGTGTCGGGGTTAACATTAATTCCAGCTTCAGCGAGCTCGGATCCTGAAAAACTTATGCCTTCAAGAGACTCTGTCGCTACTTTGATGTCGGACATTTTAGTTGTGAAGGCCGCCCACCTGCCCTCCCCTACCAAGCCAAGGTCCCTGCCAACCGGTGTCAGACGTTGATCAGCATTATCGGCCCGCAAAGCGAGTCGAAATTCTGCACGAGAAGTAAACATCCGGTATGGCTCTGTAACGCCCTTGGTTGTCAAATCGTCGATCATGACCCCGATGTAAGAAGTTGCCCGGCTAAACACGACATCAGATTGACCCAATGCGCGGCGTGCAGCATTAAGCCCCGCCACAAGACCCTGAGCAGCCGCCTCCTCATAGCCTGTCGTGCCGTTAATTTGCCCGGCAAGGAACAGCCCCGGGCATGCACGCAATTCCAACCCAGCGGTAAGATTACGCGGATCCACGTAGTCATATTCAATCGCGTAACCCGGTTGTTGAATAATCGCTTTCTCTAAACCGGGAATCGATCGCACATACTCTTCTTGAACATCTATCGGAAGTGACGTGGAAATTCCATTGGGGTAGATGACGTCCGTTGTAAGCCCTTCAGGCTCCAAGAAAATCTGATGAGATGATTTATCCGCAAACCTCGTTACTTTGTCTTCGATTGAAGGACAGTAACGTGGCCCAACACCGCTAATATGCCCTCCATACATCGCGGATCTATCTAGGTTTTTCCGAATGATATCATGCGTATGTGGCGTTGTGTGGGTAACACCACACGAAATCTGACGAGCAAGCTTTCCGGGTTTCAAAAACGAAAAAAGAACAGGATCAGCGTCACCATCTTGGCGATCAAGGGACTCCCAATCTATCGTTTTGCCATCAAGGCGCGGGGGAGTGCCAGTCTTGAGGCGACCCATCTGCAAACCCATGTGATCTAGGCGCTCTGCCATACGAACGGCGGCTTGGTCGCCCATGCGTCCGCCTTCGTGCTTTTTATCCCCGATATGGATGACGCCGCGTAGAAATGTTCCGGTGGTCAGAACAACTGACTTCGTCGAAATTTCAGTACCATCGGCAAGTCGCACAGATTCAAGACCATTAGTACTAGGCGTAAAGTCGACGACCTCGCCTTCAATGATCGTCAGATTTTCTTGCGACATCGTCACCGCCTGCATCGCGTTTTTATACAGAACGCGGTCAGACTGGGTCCGTGGACCTTGAACAGCAGGCCCTTTCGTGCGGTTCAATAATCGAAACTGAATACCGGACACGTCAGCAACGCGCCCCATTGCGCCACCAAGCGCGTCTACTTCCCGAACAAGGTGTCCTTTCCCAAGGCCGCCGATCGCAGGATTACACGACATGACCCCTATACCGGCAATCGACATCGTTATTAGCGCAGTTTTAGCACCGGCTCGTGCAGCAGCTAATGCCGACTCACAGCCAGCATGGCCACCGCCCACCACAATTACGTCAAAATGTTTCACGTGAAACACCTCATTTCCCGATGCAAAAACTGCTAAAAATCTCGTCTAGAAGGTCCTCTACATCTACCCGCCCGACGATCATGTCAACCGCACGCGTTGCTGACCGAAGGTCTTCGGCGATCAAATCCGGCGGGCCATCGGCAACAATAAGCTCCTCCGCCGCGCGTATAGAAACAAGGGCCTTTTCCATAGCATGCCGGTGGCGATCGCGGATCGCAATTCCCGCCCCCGCACTAAGTTGCGATAGAACTCTAGTGATTTTCTGAACAAGTTCATCGACGCCGTGCCCGGTCAAACCAGAGACACCCTCACCACCGTCGTCCACCTTTGCGCGCACAACGATATCGTTTTCCAGAGGTTCAAGCGGCAGATCTCTATCTTCTTCGATCAGAAAAACACGCAAATCCGACAACTGCGCACGATCGAGTGCCAGCTGAACCCCAAGGGATTCGATAATATCGTCCGTCTCTCGCATACCCGCAGTATCCAAAAGAGTGACCGGCAACCCACCCAGATCCATTCTGACTTCGATGATATCTCTTGTCGTACCCGCAACTTCGGACGTAATGGCCGTAGCACGCCCCGCTAACCGATTCAGCAGCGTAGATTTTCCAACATTAGGTCGACCAACAATCGCAACTTCAAAACCGTTCCGAATCCGTTCCGCAGCACCAACGCCTATAATTTGCTGCGACATCGCAGATGTTGTGCGAACAAGTAGCGCATTAACTTCTGGATAAACGTTGACCGGCACGTCCTCGTCTACAAAATCTATTGTCGCTTCTACCAATGCCGCTGCCCGTATCAAATCTTTACGCCATGTCTCAGCCAGATCGCCAAGGACACCGCTGAATACCGCCAAAGCTTGCTTCCGCTGAGCTTCGGTTTCTGCGTCGATCAGGTCGGCCAGACCTTCAACTTGTGCCAGATCAAGTCGACCGTTTTCCAACGCACGGCGCGTAAATTCACCCGGCTCTGCAAGTCGAGCACCGAGTGACGCAAAACGATTGGAAACTGCCGCAGCGACAGCGACACTCCCGTGTAAGTGAAATTCGACGACTTCCTCGCCAGTAAAGCTCCGGTTTTGCGCAAATCGCAAAATCAGCGCTTCATCCAAGATCTCGCCATCGCCATTCCGTACGCGCCGCAGTCCCCGAGCTTCTGGAACGCTCCCTACCATTAAGGCAGCAATATCAGATGCTTTGGGACCGGACAGTCTGAAAACGGAAACGCCCGCCCGGCCAGGGGCCGTAGCGAGCGCATAAATCGTATCCATGAGGTAACCTGTTGTCAGGAATAAGGGATCAGGTGTTCATCGAATCGAAGAAGTCAGCATTGGTCTTCGTCTGCTTCAGCTTTCCGATCAGGAATTCAATCGCATCTGTTGTGCCCATCGGGTTCAAAATGCGCCGCAGAACATAAGTTTTCGCCAGATCCGACTTTTCGACCAACAGCTCTTCTTTCCGGGTGCCGGATTTCAATATATCCATCGCAGGGAAGACCCGCTTATCAGCGACTTTGCGATCCAACACGATTTCAGAGTTACCCGTACCTTTGAATTCTTCAAAGATCACTTCATCCATCCGGCTACCTGTGTCGATCAGCGCCGTCGCAATAATCGTCAGCGACCCACCCTCTTCGATATTCCGCGCAGCACCAAAGAACCGCTTGGGGCGTTGAAGAGCATTCGCGTCGACGCCGCCGGTCAGAACCTTACCAGACGAGGGCACAGTTGTGTTGAATGCACGACCCAAACGCGTAATCGAATCAAGCAAGATGACGACGTCGCGCTTATGCTCGACCAGCCGCTTTGCCTTTTCGATCACCATTTCAGACACAGCAACGTGCCGCGTTGCCGGCTCGTCAAAGGTAGAGGACACGACCTCGCCCTTCACGCTGCGCTGCATATCTGTAACTTCTTCGGGGCGTTCGTCGATCAAAAGAACGATCAGATAAATCTCAGGATGGTTCTTCTCAATCGAGTGCGCGATGTTCTGCAACAGCACAGTTTTACCGGTCCGCGGCGGTGCAACAATCAGCGAACGCTGACCCTTACCGATCGGCGACACAAGGTCGATAATACGTGCAGATCGGTCCTTCTTATCGTGCTCGCTATCGACTTCCATCTTCAGTCGCTCATCCGGATAAAGCGGCGTCAGGTTCTCGAAAGCAACCTTGTGTTTGGTTTTTTCCGGGTCTTCAAAGTTGATCTTTTCAACCGTCTTAAGCGCAAAATACCGTTCATTATCATTGGGTTCCTTCATGGTCCCCTCAACAGTATCGCCCGTCGACAGCGAATACTGGCGGATCATGTCAGGAGAGACGTAGATGTCATCAGGCCCCGGCAGATAGTTTGCTTCTGGCGAGCGCAGAAATCCGAAACCGTCCTGCAAAACTTCCAGAACACCGTCGCCGCCGATCAACCATTCCTCGTCAGCACGCTCGCGCAAAATGGCGAACATCATATCGCCTTTACGCATCGTCGAGGCGTTTTCGATTTCCAGCTCTTCAGCCATCGCCAAAAGATCCTTGGGGCTTTGGGCCTTCAGGTCAGCAAGGTTCAGACGGTGTTCGGACATGGGCAGGGTTCCAGCGCCGCTTACGGCGTTTTTAAAAAGGTCAGGTCGGGAATACGTAATGCGCCCGGACGGGCTACGTCCCAGTAAGCTATTCTGAAAATCATCAAAAGTCAACGTTGCTTAGAACGGCCTGACAATGACGGCGATAACCGCGACGACCATCAAGAGCGTCGGCACTTCATTCGCAATCCGGTAGACCCGCCCAGACCGCGTATTGCGCCCCTCAGCAAAGTCCTTGCGCCGCGCGGCCATCCACATGTGGGCCGCAGTCATTGCAATCACAGCACCCAGCTTTGCCCAGCCCCAGACAGCGCCAAAATCCAAACCGCCCATACCAATCATCAAAAGCCCGCAGATCCATGCCGTGATCATCGCAGGGTTCATAATTACCCGCAGCAGCTTTGCTTCCATGACTTGGAATGTCAGATCAAGTTCCGACTCGGGTTCTGCTTTCTCCGCATGATACACGAACAAGCGTGGCAGATAGAACAAGCCTGCCATCCAAGCCAGCACTGCCATCACATGCAATGCTTTGATCCAAGAGTAGTAAGGCGCTAGCCAGTCCATGATCTTATCCCCGCTCGGTGCCCTGACTTCCTTAAAGAATAAAGAAAGAAAGAAAAGATGATGATGTTATAGGTAAGCCCAGAATCTGTGGATTAAATGTTCATCCGCAGACTTATCCCCACTTCACTTGTCTAAATTCAACTGTAACTTGACGTTGGGTTCAAAATTTTATTTATATTTAACAACAGGATATTTGATCATCCTCGCTAAGATTTACACTATCTTCACACTTGACTCGTCCAAACCACGTGACTTGCGCACATGGGCCCTTTATCCCGTCCCCAAGTTAGGAACTTGTTCATGAATGTGAATTCTATCCACCTTCCCAAGGTCCGTTTTCATTGAACCAACGCCGCGGTCGCTTCGCCCCCAATATGAACCACAACTTGTCCAGGAGTTTTCCACATGCCTGAACCCCTGATTTTGGCGAGCGGGTCGACAATCCGCGCCACGCTTTTACGCAATGCTGGTGTCAGTTTCACAACCACCACCCCGCGCGTTGACGAAGATGCAATGCGGGACGCTTTACGCGCCGAAGGGGCCTCTCCGCGCGATATTGCCGACGCCTTGGCAGAGATGAAAGCCGCAAAAGTCTCGGCCCGCAACTCCGGCGCGCTTGTGATTGGCTGCGATCAGATCCTGGCGCATGGCGCGACCATCCTGTCGAAACCCGCCAGCATGGACGATGCGATTGCCCAGCTTTCCGAATTGCGTGGCGGCGTGCACCAGCTTTTGTCCGCTGCGGTCATCTATGAGAACGGCAAGCCGATATGGCGCCACGTCGGCGTCGTTCGCCTGCATATGCGCGATGCCAGCGACGCCTACCTGCGCGACTATGTTACCCGCAATTGGGAAGAGGTCCGCCACTGCGTCGGTGCCTACCAGATAGAGGCAGAGGGGGTGCGGCTCTTTCATCGCATCGATGGGGATTATTTCAATATCCTTGGTCTGCCACTGCTAGAGCTCTTGTCATATCTGACGTTGCGCGGAACATTGCCAGCATGACCCGACCAGATATCCCCCTCGCCGGCGTGATCGGAAACCCGATCAGCCACTCTCGCTCGCCGCTGATGCACAAGCATTGGCTGCGCCGCTATGATCTACGCGGTGACTACGTCCCCCTGCATGTGGCAGAGGGTGATTTGGAACGGGTCGTGCGCACCCTGCCCCGCATGGGTTTCGTTGGCGCGAATGTCACATTGCCGCACAAAACTGCCGTTCTGCAGATTGCCGATCATCAATCCGACCGCGCCACCCTGATCGGTGCCGCAAATACGCTGACATTCCGCGATGATGGTAGTATTTTCGCTGACAATACAGATGGTTACGGATTCATGTCCAACGTCCGCCAAGGCGCGCCGAATTGGGATCCGAAATCCGGCCCCGCGCTCGTGCTAGGTGCGGGCGGCGCGGCGCGTGCGATTATCGTCGCTCTGGCAGACGCTGGGGTGCCGCAAATCCTGCTGGCGAACCGCACCCGCGCCAAGGCAGAGGCGTTGAAGGCGGATTTTGGCCAACGTATTCGTATCGTGGACTGGGTGCAGGTCGGCAACGTCGTTGAAGATGCGGCAATTGTCATCAACACAACCTCTCTCGGGATGACGGGACAACCTGCGCTGCGCATTCCCCTTGATGGCTTGCAGCCTGACACCGTTGTCACTGATATCGTCTATTCCCCGCTACAAACGCCTTTGCTGCAAACGGCCGCTGCCATGGGCTGCGTCACGGTCGATGGCCTTGGCATGCTCTTGCATCAAGGCGTCCCGGGGTTCGAGCGGTGGTTCGGCAAACGGCCAGAGGTTGACGACGCCCTCCGGGCTGCCGTTCTGGCATGACCCATCTGCTGGGACTGACCGGGTCCATTGGTATGGGCAAAAGCACGACGGCAGATATGTTCCGGGATGCTGGTGTGCCGGTCTGGGACGCGGATGCCGCGGTGCATCGCCTATATGACGTTGGTGGCGCTGCAGTTGGTCCAATAGGCAAGGTCTTTCCGTCTGCTGTAATTGACGGTGCCGTCTCTCGCGCAGCGCTGAAAGACGTGTTGCAGACTGACCCGTCACATTTGAAAACCTTGGAAAACATCGTTCATCCACTGGTTAAAGCTGATCGCGACGCTTTCATCGCAGAACAAGCCGGCCCGCTCGCCCTGCTCGATATCCCACTTCTGTTTGAGACGGGTGCAGATACTTGGCTGGATACGGTCCTTGTCGTCTCGGCCCCTGCGGATGTGCAAGCTGCGCGTGTGATGGCGCGGCCTGGGATGACACAGGACACCTTTGACATGATCCTTGGCCGTCAAATGCCCGACGCCGAAAAGCGCGCCCGCGCTGACGTCGTGATTGAAACGCTGACACTGGACGACACCCGCCGTGCCGTGCAAAACCTGATCTTCGATCTGACGGGGAAATCGCATGCGTGAAATCGTTCTAGACACTGAAACCACCGGTTTCGAGCCTGAAGACGGCGATCGCATTGTCGAAATTGGCGCGGTTGAGCTGATAAACCACATGCCCACGGGCCGCACCTATCACCAATATATCAACCCGCAGCGATCCATGCCGCAGGGAGCGTTCGAGGTGCACGGCCTTGGCGACGATTTTCTACGTGATAAGCCCTTGTTCGCTGCTATCGCCCAAGACTTTCTGGATTTCATTGGCGACGACGCCAAGCTGATTATCCATAACGCTGCATTCGATATGAAATTCCTGAACGCGGAGCTCAGCTGGGTCAAAAAGCCGCTTATCGCTATGGACCGCGCGCTTGATACGCTGGCCATCGCCCGGCGCCGTTTCCCCGGCTCTCCGGCGTCGCTTGACGCGCTGTGCCGCAGGTTTGGCATCAACAACGACGCGCGCACCCTGCACGGCGCGCTGCTTGATAGTGAAATTCTGGCTGAAGTTTATCTGGAACTGATCGGTGGTCGTCAGCCTGACTTTGCCCTGTCCGCAAAGTCGAACAAATCAGATACCGCAGGCACAAACACAGCATGGCGCGCTGCGCCGCGTGAAACGCCCCTGCCATCTCGGCTAAGTGCAGAGGAAACCGCCGCCCATGATGCTTTTGTAGCGAAACTGGGCGACGGTGCGTTGTGGAAACGGCTGGGCTAAGCCAGGTTTAGTTGCCCGCCTTAGTTAACTGGCTGTTCAGCCTGCATCTTTTTCTGCGCTTCGATCTGGGCAGCCAGCTTTGCACGGTACAGAGCCACATAGTCGAACTGCTCTAGGTTCAGTGACTGAAAGCCGCCTTCGCGTGTCAAATCAGCGACCAGTTTACGCACATATGGGAATACCAAACGCGGGCATTCGATCATCAGGTACGGACCCATTTGGTCATCAGGCACACCGCCAATCTGGAATACACCAGCATAATCCAGTTCCAGAACGAACAGCGTCTCGCCCTTTTCCTTGGTCTTGCTGGTAATGTTCAGCTTGGTGATGACCTCATACTGATCATCTGCACCGCGCTTGCGGGCGTCGACGTCAACACGGGCCTGAATATCAGGGGTCGCATCGCCAGTGATGCCCTTCTGGGCCAGAATGTTTTCGAACGACATATCACGCACATATTGCGCGATAATCCGGTTCGTCACGACGGGCGGCTGCGCTGGCTTTTGCGGTGCTGCGTCTTGTGGTGTTTCGTTTTCGGCCATCTGAAGTCTCCTCAACTTTATTTGCAGCAAGGCATATCAGGCAGCCGCAGGTTGCTCAATGCCGTGTCCAGCCGGATGCATCGTGGGTTGGGCGCTTGTCTGGATCAACGGTCTCAAACTCGCCGTCGATGACGCGGTCATCCGGCCCGTTGTGACGCGGGCCCGGCTGACCCTGTGGTCCCATTTCAAACTGCGCAAACCGCACGCGGGATTTGATGGCTTGGAATGCGCGCGCCCGAATACCCGGCACCAACAGCGCAAAGCCGCAAGCATCCGTGAAAAAGCCCGGCGTCAGCAGCAGTGCGCCTGCAAACAGGATCATCGCGCCATTGGCCAGCGGCTCTGCCGGATCTTGCAGGGTGGAAAAGGATTGCCGTAACCGCCCCAGTTCAGCCGCGCCTTGCGTGCGCACTAGGTATGATCCCAAAACAGCGGTAAACAGCACGATTGCCAAGGTCGGCCATAGGCCGATCAGGCCGCCAACCTGAATAAACAGGGCGATTTCGATGAGCGGGATCGCGATAAAAGCCAGAAGCAGTCGCATTTGTGGGTCCTTTGGTCACGGTCGTAGGCGCATAGGTGGACTTGGCCTACTGTGACACCTACATAGGAAACACAATCGACGGTTTCCAGCCGCCCCCGAAAGAGGATCCTATGAACGCACCGATCATCCAGCTGCTTGTTCTTGCCGGTATTGCCCTTTTCCTGATCCTGCGGTTGCGCGGTGTCCTTGGCACCCGTGAAGGGTTTGAAAAGCCGAAAGTCCCAGTGGATCAGACGAAAACCGACCCGCGCCGCAGCAACTTTGAGGTGATCGAAGGCGGTCCTGATCGTGACATCACCGACCACGCTGCCGACGGCAGCGATACCGCTCAGGCACTTGCTGCGATGAAGCGGATTGATCCGTCGTTCAACGTGACGCAATTCCTGACGGGCGCGCGATCGGCCTACGAGATGATCTTGATGGCGTTCGAGCGTGGCGATCTGGACGAGGTTAAAAACTTCATCTCTCCTGAAGTGTATGACGCTTTTGAATCCGTCGTGCATCAGCGCGCCGATCAAGGCCTGACCATCACCGCCACATTTGTCGGCATCAGCGATTTGGCTTTGAAAGAGGCTACCCTTGATCCGCAGACCAAAGAGGCAGAGCTGACCGTCCGCTTTACCGGTGAAATGACGTGGGTTGTCCGCGATCACGGCGGCGATATCGTCGATGGCGATACGAATGCCATCAAGCGTCAAAAGGACGTCTGGACCTTTGCCCGCGTGATGGACAGCAACGATCCGAACTGGCGGCTTGTTGCCACTGGCGAATGATCGCAAGTCTGGCGCGAACGGCCCTTGTGGCCCTTGGCATGACGGGGGCCGCCATGGCTGAACCAACCTATACGTTCCTGACCTTCGACGACCTAGACGGCTGGGCCGACGATGATCACGCCGCAGCGCTGGATGTTTTCACACAGACCTGCGGTGACATCGCCCGCCCTGATTGGGCGCAGCTGTGTGCTGTCGCCAAAGACGGCCCCGCTGCCCGCGATTATTTCGAGACATTCTTCCAGCCCGTCCTGATCGATGACGGCGAGCCGATGTTGTTTACGGGCTATTACGAGCCTGAAATCGCGGGCAGTTTGACCCCTGACGACACCTACCGTTTTCCGATCTACCGCCTGCCCGGTGACGGTACCGAAGGCACCTATAGCCGCCGAGAGATTGAAGAGTCCCTGCCCTACGCAGACCGCGATCTTGAAATCGCGTGGCTTGCTGATCCGGTCGATCTGTTCTTTTTGCAGGTTCAAGGCTCTGGCCGAATCCGCCTGCCTGATCGCCGTGTGATCCGCGTTGGGTATGCTGGCAAAAACGGGCGCAACTACACCTCTGTCGGTCGCGCCTTGGTGGCGCGCGGCGTTTATACGCTGGATCAAGTGTCATCCCCTGTTATTCGCCAGTGGGTGCAGGACAACCCTGAAGAAGGCCAATCGCTGCTTTGGCTGAACGATTCCTACGTCTTCTTCCGTACGATCGACGAAGTCCCGGCTGAAAAAGGCCCGCTTGGCGCGATGAATAGGTCGATCACGCCGATGCGCAGTATCGCCGTGGACCCAGCGATTACCTTGCTCGGCGCCCCGGTCTGGATCGAAAAGGAAGGCGTTGAACCACTGCGCCGCCTGATGGTCGCGCAGGATACCGGATCGGCGATCAAGGGTGCGCAGCGCGCTGACGTTTATTATGGCACAGGCGACGCAGCCGGTGCAGCCGCTGGCGCGGTCAAGGATCCGGGCCGGATGGTCGTGTTGATGCCGATTTCCTACGCGTTGGCCAAAGTTACAGACCCGCTGGATTACTGATGCGACGGCCCCGGCATCTTTCGCCTGACGACAAGGCTGTCTGGGATCACGTCCGCAGCCAAGTCAAACCCCTGCATCCCGTGAAGAAACCTGCGCCAGAGCCGAAGCCCGCGCCCGCCGCGAAAAAAATGACCCCGCGCCCGCCCGTCGCTGCGTTTAAGGTCGGCACCAAGGCCAACATCACCCGTCCCAATGACATTCTGCCGCCCCTGCGCGACCGACTGCGCAGTTCGCCTGTCACGATGGACGCCAAGAATTTCCTGCGCATGAAGGCGGGCAAGCTGAAACCCGAAGGCCGCATCGACCTGCACGGCATGTATCAGGACGAGGCGTATCCTGAGCTGATTGCCTTTATCCTGAACGCGCAGGCGGCTGGCAAACGTCTGGTCTTGGTTATCACTGGCAAAGGCCGTCTTGATGATGGCTGGGGGCCCGAAGGGCGTGGCGTCCTGCGGCGCTATGTGCCGCAGTGGCTGCAACTCCAACCCCTTGCCCCTGCGGTGTTAGAGGTCCGCCCAGCCCACCTGAAACACGGTGGCGACGGCGCCTACTACGTCTATTTACGCCGCCGAAAGTGACTTTCGCGCGGTTGTGACGCCGATGGTCGCAGCACCTGCTGCAAACACGAAATAGACTGCGTAACCCCACATTTGCTGTGGGAACTCAATACCATGGTCGATGAGTAGGCCAGATATACCCGGACCTATCGCCGACCCAAATACCATGATTGCCGCCGCTGCCGCCTTGATCGACCCGATATGGCGCGTGCCAAAAAACTCTGCCCAGAACGCGGCAGGCAACGTGGACTGCATGCCCTGCCCTGCGCCTAGCACGAGCAAGGCAATGCCTGCCGCAAACAGACTATCTGCGCCGGCCATCAACGCAAAACCAACGGCAAAGGGCAGCATATAAAACGGCACGATGCGACCTGTGCCAATCTTATCGACGCCCCACCCAGTGCCAAAAGTCGCGGCAATAATCACACCGGTATACAGAGGAAACAACGCGACGAACCCCGCTAGCGGCCAGCCTTTTACCTCTGTCAGGTGAACCTGCTGGAAAAACAGCGCAGTGCCCCAGGCGGGCGGGCCCAACAGCGCGGGCACCATCAGCCAGAACAGCGGATGCCGCAGCACCTGCCCCCGTGTCCAATGCAGTCCATTCATGCCGGCAGCTTGTTCGTCCTTCGCCATGCTTTGCGGCGTGCGTTCCTGCCGCAGCAGCATGGTCATCAGCGGGACCGTCAGCAGTACGATCCCGGCTGCGACAACCCACAGCATCCGCCAATCCCACGTCATCAGCAGGGCAACGAAGATGATTGGCAAAACGGCCTGCCCTACGGCAAAGCCCATCGACGCGATCGACAACGCCTTGCCGCGCGATGCGACAAACCAGCGTGCCATAGCGACGACAGCCAAATGCGACGACATCCCCTGCCCGAACAGCCGCAGAAAAAAGATGGCGAGCACCAGCAGCGCCGCATTTGGGACCGCCGCCATGAACAAACACGCCGCCGCTAGCGCGAGCAGGACCAGCGTTCCCAGCGCCCGCACGCGAAAGCGGTCCACCAAGGTGCCAGCCCAAACCATCGTGATGGCAGAAGCCGTTGTTCCTAAAGTATAAATTCCGCCCCATTGCCCATCGCTTAGGCCGAAATCGGCCATGATCTGCCCGGCAAAGAGCGAGATAAAGAACGTCTGCCCATAGGACGACGTCAGGGTCAGGGTGAAGCCGGCCAGCAGAAACAGCCAGTTGGCGCGAACAAAATGTATGAAACTCATACCACTTGTTCGCGCCGCGAGGCCGGAAAGAAAAGCCCTAAAGCACGTAGCGGGACAGGTCTGTGGACCGGGACATTGCGCCGACGTGCTTTTCAACAAAGGCCGCGTCGATCACGATCTCTTCGCCGCCGCGGTCGGGCGCGGTAAAGGACAGATCCTCGAACACACGCTCGATCACCGTATAAAGCCGCCGTGCGCCAATATTCTCGACGCTTTCATTCACCTCTGCCGCGATCTTTGCCAGTTCTGCTATCCCGTCTTCAGAGAATGTCACCGTCAGATTTTCTGTCTTCATCAGCGCAGAATACTGCAATGTCAGTGCGTTATCCGTTTCGGTCAGGATGCGCACAAAGTCGCCTTCCGTCAGCGGCTGCAATTCTACCCGGATTGGCAGACGGCCCTGCAATTCAGGCAGCAGGTCGGATGGCTTAGCGACATGGAACGCGCCAGAGGCGATGAACAGGATGTGGTCCGTTTTGATCGGACCGTATTTCGTGCTGACGGTGGTGCCTTCGATTAATGGCAGCAAATCGCGCTGCACGCCTTCGCGGCTTACATCGGCGCCGCGTGCATCGGACTTGGCGCAGACCTTGTCGATCTCGTCCAGAAACACGATGCCGGATTGCTCTACTGCCTCTAGCGCGGCCTTGGTCACGCTTTCGTCGTCTAGCAGCTTGTCCGCTTCGTCTGCGATCAGCGCCTCGTAGCTATCTGCGACGGTCATCCGCTTTTTTACGGTGCGGCCGCCGGACATTTTACCGAACATATCGGCAAGGTTCATCATGCCGGGCTGCTGACCCGGAATTTCGAACCCGCCCAATGGGTTAGATGTATCGGCAAGCTCTAGCTCGATCACGGTGTCGTCCAGCAGTCCATCGCGCAGCTTTTTGCGAAACAGATCGCGGGTGCCTTCGCGGGCGTCCTTGCCAGCGACGGCAGTGACGACACGTTCCATCGCGGCATCAACCGCCTTCGCCTTCACATCATCGCGCATATAGCCGCGCGTTTCCGCGATGGCGCTTTCCATCAAGTCGCGGATGATCTGCTCAACATCGCGGCCAACATAGCCGACCTCGGTAAACTTTGTCGCTTCGACCTTAATGAATGGTGCACGGGCCAGCTTGGCCAAGCGGCGGCTAATCTCTGTTTTGCCGACGCCGGTGGGTCCGATCATCAGGATGTTCTTGGGATACACTTCGTCGCGCAGGTCATCGCCCAGTTGCTTGCGGCGCCAGCGATTGCGCAACGCAACGGCGACAGCACGCTTCGCGTCGCCTTGGCCAATGATGTAGCGGTCCAGTTCAGACACAATTTCGCGGGGGGTCAGGTCTGTCATGATCAGTCCTTTGTCAGATGTGTGGGCGGCAACCGGTCAAGGGGCAGGACCCCCGCCAATGGCCGCAAAAGGGTGGCGCGAATGGGTTGCCAGAACGCGCCAAGGGTCAAAAGGGCGATGCCAAGCAGCAGGATCGGCGTCGCTGCATGGCCAGGGACGAACACTGTCAACGACAGCGTCACGATATATCCGATTGCGGCGATCAGGAACGACCGCCGATCAATGATGATGGCAACGGCGGCAAAGAATGCGAGCACCGCCAGCAGGATCAGGTTGGCCGCTGCGCTGTCTTGGTCCAGCAGCGACAGCGCCACTGTGTTCACCAGCGCCGGTGCCGCCACAAGGTGCAGCCAGAACCCGTTCGCTGACCGGCGCGTCACGCGGTGTGGGTCAGACATGTCGAACCACATGGCAACGGCAAAGACCGCGAGGCCAACCAACAAGGTGATCCACGCGAATGGCCCGCTTGCTGACAGCTTAAACATCTCGGTCCAGGTCGCGGGCGTACCGCGTGCGATCGCGGCAAGTAATATCGCGATGCCAAAGACGCCGACAGCGACAACAGCCAAGGCAAAGGGCACGCGAAAGCGCACCCAATAGACCAACAGTGCCAGCGTTGCGCAGATGGCTGGCCATGGCAGGCTACTGAAATCGCGCTGCGCCACCATAAAGGGTTCGGCAAAATGCGCGCCAAAGGTGCCAAGCGCCGTGATCGCAAAAAAGATGCTCAGCGCGATGGCTGGGGCCACCATGCGGCGGCGGCGGACAAAGTATTCTGACAAGCCCCAGATCAGCGCGCCGGTTAATGCACCAACCATCAGCACGTTGCTTGTTTCTTGCGCCAGAAAAAGGCCAAAGCTAGCAGCCCAACCCGCGGCAAGAATGCACAGACCGACGACGATGAAAATCTCGTTGAAGCCTTTGAACAGCTCGAACGGTTCATCAATCTGCCGCAAATCGGACCGCGCCGCTTGCCGGTTCTGCGCGAGGGACGCCAGCGACGCAGCCTGCGCCTCTGAAATGACCCCGGCAGCCGTTGCAGCGCGTAGGTCGTCGCGGTCGATCATGCTGGGATGGTCTCTACGGTCAGTTTGCCGTTGGTGTAGACACAAATGTCAGACGCAATCGCCATCGCTTTGCGGGCAATCGCCTCTGCGTCCAGATCGCTGTCCATCAGCGCCCGCGCAGCAGCGAGGGCATAGTTCCCGCCAGAGCCAATCGCAGTCACATCATGTTCAGGTTCCAGCACGTCGCCAGCGCCGGTGATCACGTAAAGGTCTTTGCCGTCGGTGACGATCAGCATCGCTTCTAGCTTTTGCAGGTATTTATCCGTGCGCCAGTCCTTTGCCAGCTCCACACTGGCGCGCTGCAGTTGACCGGGGGTGGCTTCTAGCTTTTTCTCAAGCCGTTCCAGCAGGGTAAAGGCGTCAGCAGTCGATCCGGCAAAGCCGACGATCACATCACTGCCTTTCACGCTCAGCCTGCGGACCTTGCGCGCGGTGCCTTTGATAACGGTCTGGCCAAGGCTGACCTGCCCATCGCCTGCGATGACAACTTTGCCATCCTTGCGCACACCGATGATCGTGGTCCCGTGCCAGCCGGGGAAGTCTTCGCGGCTCATGGATACCTCTTGTGTTCAGTTCATTGGCTATATGGACACCGGACCTGTCCGGGGCAAGGTCAGCCCTTGATTGCGCCTATGCTGCACCGTAGCGTCCGCGCTATGAATCAGCCCTTTGACGTGACATTTTATTTGGACCCCGGCCTGCTCAAAAGCGCACGCGCGGGAGAGCATAATTTTATCGGCCTGATCGCCAAGACGCTGACAGACGCAGGCATGCGCGTGTTCTATCAGCCCAATTCGGACGCCGCCCGCCGCGCGTCAAAGGACTTGCCGGGCTACGCGTTGTTTCACATGGACGACCCGACACACCCACGGGCGCTGACCCTGCGGCGGTCCTATTTCTATCCATTTTGGCAAATCGAATCCTCTGCCCGGCGGTGGGAATGGAATGTCGCCCTGACACCGTTCAAGCCGCAAGATATCGACATGGCCGAGGCGAAACGCTTTTTCGAATTCTGGCGCAAACGCCTGTATCCTCTGGCCAACGCCGCGCCTGTTACGGATGGTCCGGTTTATATCCCGCTACAGGGCATGATCCGCCAGCACCGCACATTTCAAAGCTGCAGCCCGCTGACCATGATTGCAAACACAGCAGACCGCTTTGCGAATAACGATATTGTCGTCACCCTGCACCCGAACGAAGTGTATAGCGACGCAGACCATGACGCATTGCAAGATTTGGCGGCGCGATATCCAAATGTTGCCATCAGCGATCAGGATATGGTGACATGCCTGAACGCTTGCCAGTTGGTCGTCACGCAAAACTCCAGCGTTGCGCTTGCGGGCTTCTTCTTTCGCAAGCCGGCGGTGTTGTTCGCGCAGATCGATTTCCACCACATTGCCGGTAATGTGCCCCGCGACGGCGAAGATCGTGCCTTTGCCACTCGGCGCAATGACGCCGAGTATGAGGCCTATATCTGGTGGTTCCTACAGCACATGTCGATCAATGCAGGACGCCCGCCGGAAGAGGTGACAGAAAAGATCGCCAGCGTTCTCTGGAACCACGGCTGGCCGGTCTAAGATATAGACCGCAACGAAAAAGGGCGCCCCAGTGGGACGCCCTTTATTATCTTGAAATCGTGTCGCTTAGATCGCGCCTTCGATCCAGCCTTTGATCGACGCTTTGGGTGCAGCGCCGGCCTTGTTGGATACGACTTCGCCGTTTTTGAACACGAACAGCGCCGGAATACCGCGCACGCCCATCTGGGCGGGGGAATTCGGGTTTTCGTCAACGTTCACTTTGACGACTTTAATCTTGCCGGCCATCTCTTCGCTGATCTCTTCCAATGCTGGGCCGATCTGCTTGCACGGGCCGCACCATTCGGCCCAAAAGTCGACGACGACAGGAATGTCGGACTGGCGCACTTCGGCGTCAAAGGTGGCATCGGTGACGGCAATGGTAGCCATGGGGCTTCTCCAATTGGATGAATGTGTCAGGGGCAGAACCTAAGAACGCGGCTGGGGAAGGTCAAGGCTGGACCGGGCCAATGCCGCAGTTGTCAGGGCAGGGGGCAGGTCCATCAAAACCGCATCACGGGTCCATAAAATAGCCGTTTCAATCGCGCGGTCTGGGTATATCTGTACCAGCGCTGCGGCGTAGGCCCCCATCTGACGCAGCAGCCCCTCTGGCACTTGATCGGGACCCGCAGGGGTGTTGCGGTTCGTTTTAAAGTCGATGGCCGTGACCCGATCAGGCGTAACAATCAGCCGGTCGATACTGCCGTGCATGCGCCCAAGACCGGGCAAATCGGCTGTAATATCAACCTCTGCCAAGGTGTCAGGGGCGTAAAGCGCAGACAGATGCGGTGCGTCTATCAGGACCAAGGCAGCATCGATGACATCGCCCGTTTCAACGGTATCCGCCTCTGGATAGGCCGCAATTAGACGGTTCGCGATGGTGCGGCGGTCATCAGCGGGCAGGGCGGGCAGGTGTTCAAGCAGCAAGTGCAATAAGCTGCCGCGCAGCAGGGCATCAGCGTCGCCATCGTTGAATTCACCAGCCAGCGTTTTGTCACCGCCAAGGTCCGAGGGTGACAGCGTCATTGGCCGCGCTGCGTCGGGCAGGGGCTCTAATACCTCTGCCACGCGCCGGGCGACCGTCCGATTGTCGCGGGGCAGCAGGGGGCCAGCAAACCAATCGCCATGTTCTACCCGCTGCACCGTCAGATCACCCGCCAAGGCATCCACGGCCCCAGCATGCCCAATGCCGTCCGTCACGATATCGTGCCAAGCTGTTCCCGATTTCGCCGTCTCACCCGCCGCGCCGACGATCAGCCAGCTTTCCGCGCGGGTCATCGCGACGTAAAGGAGGCGCAACCGCTCGCGGGCCTGTGCCTCTGCCATGTCGTCCACGCGGCCCGCCATCGCGGCTGGCATATGCGCTTTGGCTGATTTCCATAGAGGCACATCGCCGGGCAAAACCTGCGATTTGACGTCATTCTTGCGCTCTGCCGTGTCTGGTAAGATCACGATCGGCGCCTCTAATCCCTTAGAACCGTGCACCGTCATCACCCGGATCTGATCGCCTTGAGAGTCGATCTGTCGTTTTACCGTCAGATCGTCCGTATCCATCCAAGTCAGAAAACCCGTCAGACTGGGCGTATTGTCAGATTCGTAGGCCAACGCCTGTGCCAGAAGCGCATCTATCCCGTCCTCAGCCTCGGTCCCTAGCCGCGCTAGTAAGGCTTGCCGTTTACCGTGCCGCACCAGAATGCGTGCAATCAGATCATAGGGGCGCAGAAAATCGGCTTGATCCAAAAGATCGCGGATAACGGCTTTCGTATCCCCGAACCCATTCGCATCACGCAAGGCTGGCCATAGATAGCCCCCTTGCGGACGATGATGCGCTAGCGTGAAAATGTCCTGCTCGGTCCACCCGAACAGGGGCGAGCGTAAAGCGGACGCCAGCGAAAGGTCATCTTCTGGCAGCGCCAAAAACCGCAGCAGGGCGGCAATATCTTTGACCGCAAGTTCCCCGCCCACGCGCAGCACGTCGGCACCAGCGATGGGCAGGTCCGCCTGCTTGCAGGCGCGGATCAACTCGGGAAACAGCAGTTGTTGCCTTCCCTGCACAAGGATCAAAAAATCGCCCGCCCGGATCGGCCGGCGCGCAATGCTGCCGTCCTTCTGCTTCACGGGCAGCGTTTCATGATGGATCATGCGCTTGATCTGCGCCGCGACCCGGTCGGCCATCTGTACGTGGTGATGATCCTCGCTGACCTCGTCCACGGGGGCGAGCCAGTCATCATCGGGGTCTACCTCTGCCTTTTCGGGGCTGATGACCGGCCACAGATCGACCCGTCCCGGCATGTCCGCGTTGAACGCGATGTGCTGCGACACATCCCCAAGCCCGGCGGCCCGGTCGCGCACAAACGTCTCGTCCACAACCCGCAGGATCGCGGCAGAGGATCGGAACGAATGCGCCAGCGTGCGGGTCTGTAGCGGGTCATCGATCTGCGCCAGCGCGGTGTCGAAGTAGTCGCGCATCCGGTCAAATTCAGCCGGGTCGGCACCCTGAAACGAATAGATCGACTGCTTCTTGTCACCCACAACGAACACAGTGCGCCGCGTATCTCGCGCACCCTCGCCGCTGACAAATTCGCGCGTCAGATGCTGCACAACGGCCCATTGCCCGGGCGATGTATCTTGCGCCTCGTCCACCAGCAGATGGTCGATGCCGCCGTCCAGCCGGAACAGAACCCAAGCGGCCACGGCCTTGTCTGTCAAAAGGTCACGTGCCTTGCCGATCAGGTCGTCGAAATCCAGCACGCCCATCGCTGTTTTGCGCGCGGTATAATCCTGCACGAACACATGGGCGAAATCATGCAGCGCTGCGCTGCGGTCAAAGGCCATCAGCGCTTGGCGATCCTCGCGCAGGGCGGCGACCGTTTCCATCAACCCGGCAAGCGCATCCGTCAGATCAGGATGCGCCGTCCGCACGCCCTTTGTTGGAAAGCTTTCGGTCTTGGGGCCAAAGGGGTTCTGGGTCTTTTCGCCAAACAAAAACACGTCTTCTAGGATCATCAAATCCGCCACACCGGGGGTGGATGTATTCACACCCTCCAGCTTGTCAGCGGCTTTGTTGTCCATTGAACCGCCCGTGCGGCAGGCGGTGATCAGGTCGCGCACAATCTCGGCCGTATCCGCGTCAAAAACCTGCGCCAGCAGGCTATCCATCGTCTGCCCCGGCGCAATCCCAAGCGATGCGCGCAGGGCATCCCGGTCGCAAGGCGCGGTAAAATCCGGTGTGCGGCCAGCAAGTTCGCGGACTAGCTTATCAAGCTCTCCACCACCGAAATACCGTAGGACGCTTGCCAGGAATTGCGCTTGCGACCCCGAGGCGATCTCGTCCAGCACAGCGCTGCGCATCAGGGCGGCGGTGCGATCCTCGATCTCTTTGAAATTGGGGCTGACCCCGGCCTCTAGCGGAAAGCGGCGCAGGATGCTGGCGCAGAACGAATGGATCGTCTGGATTTTTAAGCCGCCCGGCGTTTCAATCGCCCGCGCAAACAATCGCCGCGCGGCCGACAGCTTGTCCGGCGCAATCACCCCGTCCACGCCAAGGTTTGCCAAATCGCCGCGCAGCGCCTTGTCGTCCAGCATCGCCCAACCGCCAAGGCGTTTGAACAACCGGTTCTGCATCTCGGCAGCGGCGGCCTTTGTATAGGTCAGGCATAGGATGTTCTGAGGCGAGACATCCTCTAGCAACAACCGCGCCACACGGTCCGTCAGCACACGCGTCTTGCCTGATCCGGCGTTGGCCGATAGCCAAGTCGACAGTGTCGGATCAGCGGCAGAGACTTGGTTTTGCGTCGCGTCGTCGCGGATCATGTCAGTACCACTTTCACAGCCGCATCCGCATCCGTCCATTCCCCATAGCGCGACAGATGGTCATAATAACCGTCATAACTTGTCATCGCCGGTGCCCGCCGCGCGACGTACCCCCAGTCCGCTTGCCGGGTCATCGTCAAAAACGTCACAAGCTCTGCCCAGACCTTGGTGGGGGGATGATCGTCTAGCGGCGCGGGCACCGTTTTCATCGCTGCGTTAAAGCCAAGGAACGCTGCCGCCGCCACATTGCGCATGCCGACTGTGGCAAATGCTCCGCGTTCGACCATCGCGGCCTCGAGCAGGAGCTGTTTATCAAACCGCGCCTGCTGCTTTTCGGTCGGGATCGCGCCTGTTTTATAGTCGTAAATCAGCGCGGCGCCGCTCGTGGTTTCGTCCATGCGGTCAGCCTTGCAGGTCAGGCGCATGTCGGGGCCGGGAACGGTGATCTCTCCCCATGCCTCTAGCGCAAGCAGTTGCCCGGCTTGCTGGCGCTGCGCCTCGTCCGCCAGAAAACCGGGGGCGATGGATTGCAACTGCGTCATCCATTGCAGGCGCACGGTCGGCCAAGGGCACTGCGCGGTCAGCACGTCGCGGGCAACGCCCATAAACTGATCGTATGCGCCGGGCGCGCTGGCATCCGGGCGTTGGGCGATGAACTTTTCCAAAATCTCGTGAAAGATCGTGCCTTTCATCGGGGCATCCGCATCCGCAAGCAGTGGATCAAGCGCCCGCAAACGCAGTACCTTTTGCGCGTAAATCACAAAAGGATCGCGGTAGAGCGTTTTGATCTGCGTGACAGAGATATCCTTGGGCCGTGCGGCTACAGGCGGGCAGGGCGCAGGCCGCGTGGCGCGGGCGATATCCTGCACTGGGGCAGAGACGGCAACGGCCCGCGCGATCCATTCGTTGCCCCGCGCGCGCATGTGTTCCAGCGCCTCTGGTCCGTGTTGATCGGGCAGGCCCGACATCAGGTTCGTCAGGCGGTTCACCCAGCGCGACGGCACCGTTTCCGCGTCGCTGCTGCGCCGCGACCGCGTTATCACAACCTGCGGTGCGCAGGCCGCTTGCTGGTAATCATGCGCGGACAGGCCGATCTGTCGTTCTGGCAACAGCAGGCCAGCCTTTTGCCGCATGGCGCGGTTCAGCCAAGGGTCAGGCTTTGGCGTACCGGGCCAAACCCCATCATTAAGCCCGCCAAGGATCACCAAATCAGCGCCGCCCACACGCGCCTCTAGCGTGCCCCAGATCAGGATGCGCGGGTCAGTCGCCTCCGGCTCTCGGACCTGTCCTTGGGACAGCAGCGTGCGGAATAGCGCGGTATAGTCGCGCAGGTCCAAATCGCCGCCCGCATCCGCGTCGCGGGCCAGCGCATCGCAAATCCCCTTGGCCGCCTTGCCGGGCGCTTGCAGGAACAATTCGCCGCTGCCAGTGCCGTGCGGGCCAGAAGCGAGCGCAACAGTCGCAGCCAAATGTGCAGTCAGATGATCGGCAATCGGCAGGGTGCCATCATGGCCCAACAGAGTGACGACCTGCCCGACCCATGCGGCCCATTCAATCAGCCCATCGCGCGCATTTTTCACCCTTGCCGCCCAGTCGGACACAGTTTGTGCCGTGATAAAGGGCGGGCCATGACGGCGCAGGCGCAGCTCTAACTCTCTGGTCCAGAGCAGATGCTGATTGCGGTCCGGGCTGGCCGTATGCGTCAGCGGGTGTTTGAGCAGAACCAGCAGCGCCTCTGCCGTGATGTCCTGCCCCATAGCGTCGATCACATGGGTCAGCAGCCGCCCCGGTGCCGACAGCGCAAGCGGCAGGCCCGCACTGTCGTCAGCCCGGATTTGCCAACGATCCAGCGCCGCCGCGACTTGCCGTGTCAGCATCCGGTCCGGGGTGATCAGCGCGGCGGTCAATCCCTCGGCTGCGGCTTGGCGCAGGCGCAGGGCAATCGTTTCAGCCTCGATCCTTGGGCTGTCGGTTTCGATTAACGTGACCTGCGTCGTGGCGTCCCGCAAATCGCCCAGATCCGCGCCCTCTGCCCGCCATTGGTCCGTCACCGGGGCAGGGCGCAAAGACAGGGAAATCAGTTTGTTACGCGCGGGCGAAGGGGGTGCCACCGATGCCCACTCTTTCACATCATCCACGGATAGCGCCAAAGCCTGCATCATCTTGGCAAAGCGGAATTGAGGATGATCCTCGTGGTGCAGCGCATCGTCCAGCCCGTCCCAAACGGGCTGCGGCATATCGCGGTCAAAGCCGGGCAGGACGATGGCACCTTGCGGCAGCCGCGACACCGCTTGCATCAACAGCGCGGTCGCCCCGCGCGATCCGGTTGAACCCGCGACGATGATCGGGTCTGTCGGCGGCTGCGCCTCCCACCGGGCGATCATCGCATTGACCACTAGCCGCTGGCGGGCCGCGGCGTCGGGGGCATCAAATCCATCGATAAAGTAGTCGCGCAGGATGTTCAGAAAGGCGAGCGAGCGCTGCCAATGCCCAGACTGATCGCTGACGTCGAGATCAGCAAGCGAGGCGGGATCAACGCCTTCGCCATGCATTTCATCCATCAAGGACGCAAGGCTATCGGACAGATCGAACAGGGCCGACCGGGGTGCAAGCTCTGGCGCGGCGTCCAGCAGGCGGCTGACAGCGCGCGAAAGCTCCAGCCGCCGCCGAAGGGGAGAGACGGGAACGGGCAGGCCCGCCAATGTCCCCTCGAACGCCAGATCGGTCACAAGCTGCACGCAGGGTAATAGCCGTGCGGGGCCCGCGTCAAATACGGACCTGATGCGCCGCTGCATCCGCGAGGTGTTCACGAAAAGCCGCACGCGGCTTAGGTCGCCAAAGCGTTCCGTCAGCCCGTCTACAAGGCCCGTCGCAAAATCGACACCCGGTTGCAGGCCGAAAACGCGGGGCTGGTCGGTGGGGTCAAACATCGGGGGCCTGTAACATCTGTTCAGCAAGGGGAATGCAATCGGGGCGGCCAACATCGCACCAACGGCCGTCATAGCTGATGCCATAAAGTCCGCCGCGCTGGGCCATCTCGTTCCAAATCAGGTTCAGGGAAAAGGCATCCTGAGACACATCGCCCAGCCGATCAGTGCGCATGATTTGTGCCCCGGTGTAGATCTGTGCCGGGGCGCGGGTCAGGCGACCATCGGGGGCAATTGCGAAATCACCCTTGCCCACATGCCCGGCAACTTGCGCGGGGGGCACCAAAAGCAAAAGCGCCTCCATCTGCGGCTGCCAAGCAGCGGCGAGCTGCGCCAGCGGGTTCGGCCCATGCCAGACAGCGTCAGTATTCAGTGTCATCACCGGGCCAGCACCCAGCAGCGGCAAAGCGTGCCGCAGACCGCCACCGGTTTCCAGTAGGGGATCCTCGGCCGAAATCGCAACGTCGCGGCCCGTAAGATGGGCGCGCACCATGTCTGCCTTGTAATGCACATTCACCACACGGCGGCCGACTTGCGGTACGTCCGTTAGGTCCAACGCATGATCCAAAAGCGCCCTGCCTGCGACGCAGATGAGCGGTTTGGGCCTGTCCGCCGTCAGCGGTGCCATGCGCGTGCCCATTCCGGCTGCGAACAACATGACAGAGAATGGTGCGGTCATGGGCGATCCTGTGGCGGTGGAAGGTTGGCGACAACAGCTCTGCGCAAATTCTGCAGCGCCGGGTGGTCCAGATCGCACATCAAGGCGTCCCACACCGCAGGCAAAAACGCGGCATAGCGCGGTTTGCCATTGGCAACGAGCCGCGCAAAAACGCCTAAGATACGCAGGTTTCGCTGCGCCCCAAGGGTGGCAACCTGTGCGCCAAATGCGGCGGGATCGGTATTTGTCGCTGCGGCAAATCGGGCAAGCTGCCGTGTCACCTGCGCGGCGGACACGGGCCTGCGGATATCGCGTAGCAAGGACGCCAGATCATAGCCGCGCGGCGCGACGAATGCGTCTTGAAAATCCAGCAGCCCAATGCGGTCCAGCCCCGTCCGCTCTGGTCGCCAGATCAGGTTTTCGGCGTGATAATCGCGCAGCGCCATCCGGTCTGCATCAGGCGCAAAGGCACGCAACGTGTCGCGAACGGCGGCGACCAGCGGCGCGGGATCGCAGGCGTGGTAGGTCTGCGCCGTGATCGCAACCATATCGGCGCCAACGTCGGGAGTCATCCGCGCCAAATCTGGCGGAGCTATCATGCCGTCCAGCGCGATCAGTACATCGACGGCGGCGTCATAAAGCTGATCCTCGGCGACGGCATTGGCCGCTTCTGCAATGGTTTGCGGGCCAAGGTCGTCGATCAGCAGCAAACCGCGCGGCATATCGCTTAGCAAAATGCGGGGGGCAGACAGGCCGTTTGCACAAAGCCAATCTGCAATCGCGACAAAGGGCGCGACGGCCTCGCCCTTGGCTGGATCGGCGTCCATCAGAATGACGCTCGCTCCGTCGGGGCCAGTCAGGCGCAGGTATCGTCGGTTCGACGCGTCCCCGGCCAACGGCCTTGCGGACCAATCTTGCCACGGCGTTCCTGTGATGAATGCAGTGGTGCGTGTGTTCACGTCAGACATGCAGATCACCCAGCGAATTGTGCCAGCGCGCGCTACCGCTCAACGTTAAAACGTGGTGGTCGGTTTCAGCCGAAAAGTGGCACAGCAAGGCATCAGCCGGTAGGTCGGGGCCAAGCCTGTCGGGCCATTCGATCAGGCAAATGGCACCGATAAAGGCGTCGTCCAGCCCAAGTTCCAAAACTTCTTGCGGATCGGTCAGCCGGTATAAATCGCAGTGCCAGATTTCCAGATCACCCGCGTCATAGGTTTGCACCAGCGTAAATGTCGGCGATGGCACATCCTCTTTCGGTGACTTCAGCCGAGCGCGGATCAGCGCGCGAGCGAAGGTGGTTTTACCAGCGCCGATGTCACCTTGCAGCAAAAGGGTGTCGCCAGCCCCCAGCGCCATAGCGATATGACCTGCCATAGCGGCGGTCGCGTCGGCGTCAGCCAGCAGGATACGTTTGAAAGGAGGAGCCATGCCCCCAGACTAAATGACGGAGGGGCCGCTGCAAGCCAATTCCGTCAGAATACGCTGTCAGCCATAGGCTTGACGCGGCGGTTGCGGGCTGCTTTCCAACCGGGCCATGGCAGGGGTAAAGCGCACTAACGTCATCCCCCCGGTAATTGCCTGAACAGCGCAATCCAGACGGCGCCCGTTCGTCATGATCAGCCCGTCAGATACGATATGGCTGTCTCTACGCATCTGGCCAAAGTTTTCGACATCCTGCCACAGGCTAGAGGGACCGCAGCGCGCCTTCCAAATTCGCAAGGCGCTGCGCAGATCGTGCACCAGCATCTGCGGTTCATCGTCGCGCTGCCAGATTTCATCATAGGCGGCGTTCGTCATCACCAGCGTATTGCTGGGCGAAAACACAGCGATCGCGTCGGGTAGGGCATTCATCACCGACCGGCCTGTCTCAATCTCGGCGCGGAAGTGGCGGGTCAGGGACACTTCGGCCGTGATGTCTTCAAATAAAAACGCCAAGGCACCATCAGGATGCGGACGCCCGGTGACGCGGTATGTCTGGCCATCAGGCATTTCCCACAGTTCGGAATAGGTGCCTTTCTTGGCGGCGGCCTCTAGGGCCGAAAATTGTTCTTTCCACGTGTTATAGTTCTTTGGTTCGGGCAGTTTGCGTGTTTCACGCAAGCGGTGCAGCACCATGTCGATGGTCGGCCGCGTCGACATAAATCCAAAGGCAAGCCCGGTCATATCCAGCAGGGCCGGGTTAAACATGGCCAACTGCCGTTTGCGGTTAAAGATCGCAAGGCCCGTTGAAAGCTGGGCAAAGGTCTTGGCCAGTGTCTGCTGAAATTCCTGCTGGGCCCGTTCCGCCCGCACTGCGGCATTGGCGTCGATGGCGAAGTAGATGACAGAGCCGTCTTGCGGCACAGCGGTAATATCGAACCAATGTTCTGCATGCTCGCCTGGTAATTGCAGCGCATGACGCCCGCCAAATGTACGTGGGTCATTGGGCAGGGGCGGCGGAATATCAGCAAAAAGCCGCTCTCCTGGCCAGACGCGCCCACTGCGGTCGTCGTCTGGCATCTGGCGGTCAGCATAAGACAGATAGGCGGCGTTGGCCCAGATCAGATGCCCTTGGGCATCTTCGGTCCAGATCAGCTGCGGGGTGTCGCGGGTGATCAGGCGCAACATATTCAGCTCGTCCAGCAGCGACTCGCGCTCTAATTCCTCGTAGTGACGGGTCGCGGCCTCGACCCCGGGGGCGTTTAGGCTGATGCGCAGCAGCCCCTGCCGGTCTGACAGGGTCAGCCCCAACCCGGCATCGCCAGTGCCTGCCAGCGCGACACTGCAATCCGTACCCAGCGACAGGATTTTTTCGCGCAGATTCGGAAATTGCCGCGATAAAACGGCAATGACGGCGTCGCGGTCGGACTGTCCTGCTTGGCTGTTTGCAATCAGCGCGGCACCGCTGGGCGAGGCATCAACCAACGTATCCTGATCAAACAAAAAGGCTGGCGTCTGCAGATCTGGCAGCGTTTTGACGGACTGCCGCGGAGCGGGAAAGGAATAGGATCTAATGGCTTGAACCGCTGCAAATAAACCGATCAAGGCAAAGCTGCCTGCAGCGAAAAAGCGTATCAACTCATTGGTTAAAAGCATTCCATATCTCCCGGTCACAACAACTTGAAATTGAATGAACCGGGTTAACGCAGGCTTAAGAAATCTAAATCAATCCAAAATTAGTTGGTTTTTCCCTAACGCCGGATAGTTGCCGTGATCCGTGCGCGTCAACGCTTTCATGGGCCACGTCACCGTGACAATCGCACCTGTGCCCAGATCGCTTTTCTGCCCCGCCGGAATGCGCCGTTGTCCGTTTGCAAACAACAACTGGGCACCTGATCGTTCTAGTAACGTCTTGGCAATAAACAGTCCTAGACCCATGCCGTCATAGCCGGGCCGCCGCAAGCCGTCCAAGGCCACACGCCTGCGCCGCACAAAAGGATCACCAATTCGGCCGATCACCGATTGCGGAAAGCCGTGACCATCGTCGGCAATACGAACAAAGATTTGGTTGTCAGACCAACGCACATCAATCGCAATCTGCGTCTGAGAGAAGTCGACCGCGTTCTGGATCAGGTTACGCAACCCATGAATGATCTCTGGTCGCCGCAAAATGACGGGCTGGGGCAGGGTGCAGCCATCCTCTGGGGTGACATCAAAACTGACGTTGCGGCCACGTTGCAGATGCGGCTCGGCTGCCTCTTTTACAACAGTTTCTAGCGGGGCGGATCGCAGGTGTAGGTCGTCTTTTCCAGCGCGGCCCATGGAATGCAGAATATCGCGGCAACGATCAGCCTGTGATCGGATCAGCTCTGCATCCTCGCGCATTTCGGGATGGTCAGCGAGGTCGTCTATCAGTTCGTTGCTGACCAGCTTTATCGTCGCCAGCGGCGTGCCAAGTTCGTGCGCGGCGGCGGCGACAACACCGCCAAGGTCGGTCAGCTTCTGCTCTCTGGCCAAGGCGAGCTGCGTCGCCAGCAAGGCGTCACCCATCGTATTCATCTCTGTCGTGACCTGCCGGGCGTAGATACCCAGAAAGATGACGCCAATCACCAACGACGCCCAAAAGCCGAAGTGCAGCAGCGGTGGTAGTAGCAAAAGCGTGCCGTCAGCGACCTGAAGCGGCACAAAGGTTAGGGCAATCGCGGTAATCATGCCGATGGCAAGCAGTCCCAACAGCACAAAGCTAAGCAAATGCAGCACGGTCGCAGCAATAATCACGGGCGCGAGGATCAGCAGGGCAAACGGATTGTGCAGCCCGCCCGTCAGATACAGCAGGACCCCAAGCTGGATGATATCAAACGCCATCATTGCGCTGGCTTCGCGTTCCGACAAACGCTTGTTCTCGGGGTAGACGAAGCTGGTGATCAGATTGGCGATCATCGCCGCCCCGATGGTCATGGCGGATGGCCCGGCCTCTATCTTGAGGCCGAAATAGCGGGTGGCAATGACGATGGCGACGATCTGCCCGCCGATGGCGCACCAGCGCAGAATGAGCAGTGTCCGCAGGCGCACCCAGTTGCTGCGCTCACGGTCCTGCAGAATGTCCGTGTCATCGCTGGTCATCGTGAAATCCTAGATCAAGGGGATGTGCTTGCGCGCCCCATTGTTACGGGGGCCGGGATGCGCGATCAATGCGACGCTTTGGATAAGGACACCCCGATGAAACGACTGACTGCGATTTTAGCTGGTAGCGCAACACTTGCTTTGCTGGGGGCGACCTTTCTGGTGACGATGGGGCGCAATAGCGCCGAGTCGTGTTTCACGTCGACTGCCGCCGGGGCTGACATTGGCGGCCCGTTTACGCTGGTGAATGGGGCAGGGGAAACCGTGACCGACGCCGATGTTATCACCGAACCTGCGCTGATCTATTTCGGCTACAGCTTTTGCCCCGATGTCTGCCCCATCGACAATGCGCGCAACGCGCAGGCTGTTGATCTGCTGGCAGAGGCGGGTCACAGTGTCACACCCGTGTTCATCACAATCGATCCGGCCCGTGATACGCCGCAGGTGATGGGCGATTATGTGCAGAACTTTTCCGACAAAATGATTGGGCTAACGGGGAGCGATGCGCAGGTCAAAGCCGCCGCCGATGCCTACCGCGTCTTTTATTCAAAGGGCGATGACGATCCCGACTACTATTTGATGAACCATTCCGTCTTTACGTATCTGATGATGCCTGACACCGGCTTTGCCAGTTTTTTCCGGCGCGAAGAAAGCCCAGAGCAAGTGGCCGACCAAGTCGCCTGCGCGATTGGTGCCAGTTGACCACGGGGCCGAAAAGCCTAATTCAGAACAAACATTCAAGGAACGCGGCATGAACCAAGAGCCTCTCGATCTGGGACCGGACAAGACGCTTTTACTGGTCGATGATGACGAAGCCTTCGTCAAACGTCTGGCAAAGGCGATGGAAAAGCGCGGCTTTATCGTTGAAACCGCAGAGTCCGTCGCAGCAGGTAAAGCCATCGCTACCGCCCGTCCGCCCGCCTATGCCGTGGTTGATCTGCGGCTAGAGGACGGCAATGGCCTTGATGTGGTAGAGCTTTTGCGCGAACGCCGCCCCGATGCGCGCATCGTTGTGCTGACCGGATACGGTGCTATCGCCACCGCCGTGGCCGCCGTGAAAATCGGTGCGACGGATTATTTGGCGAAGCCCGCTGACGCGACCGACGTGACCAACGCTTTGCTGGCCCGCAAGGACGAACTGCCGCCGCCGCCCGACAACCCAATGAGCGCGGACCGCGTCCGGTGGGAGCATATCCAGCGCGTATACGAGCTGTGCGACCGCAACGTCAGTGAAACCGCGCGGCGCCTCAGCATGCACCGCCGGACGCTGCAGCGCATTTTGGCGAAACGCAGCCCGCGCTGATTTACATCTGCGCCAGCAGCGCCGCGACGCGGGCGGTATAATCCTGCCGCACCGCAACGGGCGGGCGCAGCGCAATACTTAGCGTTTCCACCAAAGCAGCAGGCTGTTTGCCAAACAGCTTGTCTGCTTCTGTGCGCGAAAACCCTGCGATCTGGATGGCTTCCAGCCAAGCCGACACATTGTCCGCCGTCTTGATCTGCTTTTTCACCCGCACGGGTAGCACCGCAGGCAGGCCAAAGCGTAGATGGATCGCCGCTGTCAGCCGCGCGTCCAATTCTCCATATCCCGGCCCCACAGCGGCCTTGACTGGGGAAATCATGTCACCAATCACATACTCTGGCGCGTCATGTAGCAAAGCCGCTAGCCGCCACTTGGCTGGCGCGGCGGGCTGCTGGACGCTGAAAATCTGCTCGACCAGCAGCGAATGCTCGGCCACCGAATAGGCATAATCGCCTAGCGTTTGCCCATTCCAGCGGGCGACAAAGGCCAGCCCGTGGGCGATGTCCTCGACCTCTATATCCATTGGGGTTGGGTCAAGCAGATCTAGCCTGCGGCCCGATAGCATGCGTTGCCACGCGCGGGGTTGTTTCATGGTTGTCCTCGTGTCGCGTTGCCCAGATTTGGCCGGTGTGTTATCGCCTTGCGCAAAGCTGATGCGCAAGGAACATGCAACATGACTCAGGACTACATCGTCAAGGATATCGCCCTTGCTGCCTATGGCCGCAAAGAATTGGATATTGCCGAAACTGAAATGCCGGGTCTGATGGCCTGCCGCGACGAATACGGCACGACGAAGCCTTTGGCTGGTGCGCGCATCGTTGGATCGCTGCATATGACGATCCAGACCGCTGTGCTGATCGAAACGCTGACAGCGCTGGGCGCTGACGTGCGCTGGGCGTCCTGCAACATCTTTTCGACCCAAGACCACGCTGCTGCCGCGATTGCCGCTGGCGGCACACCCGTTTTCGCAATCAAGGGCCAGACGCTGGAAGAGCATTGGGACTACCTTGACCGGTCCTTCCAATTCCCCGAAGGCGCGAACATGATCTTGGATGATGGCGGCGACGCTACGCTGTACATCCTGCTGGGTGCCCGCGCCGAAGCTGGCGAAGACGTCATCGCTGTGCCTCAGTCCGAAGAAGAAGTCGCGATCAAGGCGCAGATCAAGAAGCGTATGGCGCAATCCCCGGGCTGGTTCACCAAAACCCGCGACGCAATCAAAGGCGTATCCGAGGAAACGACCACAGGCGTTCACCGCCTGTATGACCTGCACAAGAAGGGTCAGCTACCGTTCCCCGCAATCAACGTGAACGATTCCGTCACCAAGTCGAAGTTCGACAACAAGTACGGCTGCAAGGAATCGCTGGTCGACGGCATCCGCCGCGCGACTGACACCATGATGGCTGGCAAAGTGGCCGTCGTCTGCGGCTATGGCGACGTTGGCAAAGGTTCTGCCGCGTCCCTGAGCGGCGCCGGCGCGCGTGTGAAAGTCACTGAAGTCGACCCGATCTGCGCCCTGCAGGCCGCCATGGACGGCTTTGAGGTTGTCCTGCTGGAAGACGTCGTCGCCACCGCCGATATCTTTATCACCACGACCGGCAACAAAGACATCATCCGCATCGAGCATATGCGCGAGATGAAGGATATGGCCATCGTCGGTAACATCGGCCACTTCGATAACGAAATTCAGGTCGCCGCGCTGAAAAACCACAAGTGGACCAACATCAAAGAGCAGGTCGACATGATCGAGATGCCTTCCGGCTCTCGTCTGATCCTGCTGTCCGAAGGCCGCTTGTTGAACCTTGGCAACGCCACGGGCCACCCGTCCTTTGTGATGTCGGCATCCTTCACCAACCAGGTGCTGGCGCAGATCGAACTGTGGACCAAGGGCGATGAATACCAGCCCGGCGTTTACATCCTGCCCAAGGTGTTGGACGAAAAGGTTGCGCGCCTGCACTTGGCCCGCATCGGCGTCAAACTGACCACGCTGCAAAAGGATCAAGCGGACTATATCGGCGTCACCGTCGAAGGCCCGTTTAAGCCCGAGCACTACCGCTACTAACCACTTTTGGCCGCGTGACGGTGTTGCGCGGCCAAACTTTCCCCCTCGTTTTTTCTTGTTTGGCGCGGCAACGTCGTTTTAGGCTGCCTTAAGGCCGCTTGACGGCCGTATAGAAAACAGGGGTACGACATGGGAAAACGTGACGATCTGATCGCGAAATACGCGGAAGACATCAAAGAAAAATGCGGCATGACGCCGGATATGGACCTGCTGAAAAAGGTCACAATCGGCTGCGGCCCGTCGATTTATAACGACGACGCCAGCACCGTTGCCGGCAGCGATACCGAAGAGCTTCAGCGCGTCGTTGACGGTTTCCTGCGCAAAAAGCTTGGCCTGCCCGACGGTCCCGAATTGATGGGCGGCGTGCAAAAAGCGATCGAGACCTATGGCCGGTCGAACCGCAACAAATACCGCGCCGTCATGTATTACCTACTGACCAAGCATTTCGGCAAAGAAGCCGTCTACGGCTGACATTTGCTATTCAGGACAGCCCGCCAATGTGATTGGCGGGCTGTCCATCTAGGCCTGTTTTAGGCCCATCGCGCAGATCATATCCCATTCGGACTGCGTCACCGGCTGGACGGACAGGCGCGAATTCTTAACCAGCACCATGTCCGCCAACCGCGGATCATTTTTGATAACGTCCAGCGTGACTGCCCGGTCAAAGGGCTGCGCTGCTTTGACATCGACGCATGACCATTTGGGGTCAGGCGCGGTGGGGTCGGGGTAGGCGGGCGCGACGATTTCCATGATTCCAACGACCGCCAGACCGGTGCGGGAATGATAGAAAAATGCCTGATCGCCGACCGCCATATCACGCATAAAATTCCGCGCCTGATAGTTGCGCACGCCATCCCAAGGGCTGACGCCCTTCGCGACCAGATCGTTCCAGCCAAATTCATCCGGCTCGGATTTCATCAGCCAAAGCGCCATGTCATTCTTCCTTTAGCGGTCTGCTGAGTAGATTCTGCAGCGCAGTTTCGACACTGATCTCACTCCGCGTCAGCGCGGCAACCACCGCGCAAACCGGCAGATCAATCCCCCGATCCTGCCCGAGCCGCGTGACTGCCCAAGACGTCGCGGCCCCCTCGACCGTCATCGCGGGATCAATTGCAGTGCCATCCCCTAGTGCCAGCCCGTAACGATAATTTCGCGATAGGGGCGACGTGCAGGTCAGGGCGAGATCGCCTAAGCCTGACAATCCCACCAGGGTCTGCGGCTCTGCCCCAAGGATCTGTGCTAGGCGCTGCATCTCTGCAAAGCCGCGCGTCATCAGCGCGGCGCGGGCGCTGTCACCAAGGCTTGCACCAATCGCCACGCCGCAGGCAATCGCGATGACATTCTTAAGCGCACCGCCCAGCTCTGCGCCAATCGTGTCTGTCGTGCGGTAAATGCGCAGCGTACCTGTCGACAACTGCTGTTGCAGGTTCTGGCCGACGGTATCATCAGCGCAGGCGAGCGTCAGCGCGGTCGGCAAACCGCGTGCGATGTCGGCGGCAAAGGATGGCCCGGTCAGGATCGCAGGCATAGCATTCGGCAAGCTGCGTGCAATGGTGGCTACAGGTCCTGTCAGCGTTTCAAGGTCGATCCCCTTGCAACAAGCAACCAGCTGCTTGGCGTCCAGATGCGTGGCATTTGCTGTCAAAACGTCCCTTAGGCTTTGCGCAGGAACAGCCAGCAAAATAGTCTCTGACGCTGCAATATCGACCATATTTTCGGTGATGTTTATCCCGTCCGGAAGCGTCACATCTGGCAGGCGCGGACTGCGGCGCGTCTGCGCCATATCGCCTATATCGCGCGCCCAAAGCGTAACGCTGCGCCCATCGCGGGCCAATGCAATCGCAAGCGCTGTCCCAAAAGCGCCAGCACCCACGACGCCAATCACGCCTTGGCCCCTTTTTTGCCAGACCCCAGCATCCCCGGAGCCGCACCGTCGAGCGGCCAGCGTGGGCGCGCTGACAGGCTTAAGTCGTCGAAATCAGCGCGGGCCAGGCGATGCAGCCCCGCAAAGGCGATCATGGCTGCGTTGTCCGTGCACAGCGCCAGCGGCGGCGCGACAAAGCGGACGCCGGACGTGGCACAAAGGTCGGTAAGTGCGTCCCGGATCGGCATATTTGCAGCCACGCCGCCTGCGACGGCCAAGACAGGTTCTGCCGGGGGTAGCGCAAGGTAAATGTCCAAAGCCCGCGCCGTTTTCGCGCGCAGCACATCGGTCATGGCCGCCTGAAATCCGGCGGCCAAATCCGCTTGATCCGCCGCTTTCAGTGTCTGATCCGGTCCAATGACGCTATCACGCGCACGCAGTAGGGCAGTCTTCAGCCCCGAAAAGCTCATGTCGCAATCTGCGCGGTCTAGCAGTGGGCGCGGCAGTTTGAACCGCTTGGGATCCCCCGTTGCAGCCGCACGTTCCACAGCGGGACCGCCCGGTTGCGGCAGGCCTAGCAGCCGCGCTGTCTTGTCAAACGCCTCTCCCGGGGCGTCGTCGATGGTGCCGCCGATGCGTTCAAAGCGATCATCGCTATGGGCGATCAGAAATTGGCAATGGCCACCAGACACAAGCAGCATCAAATAAGGAAACGCGACATCATCCGTTAGGCGCGGCGTCAGGGCATGGCCGGCTAAGTGGTTCACGCCAATCAGGGGAATCCCGGTCGCAGCAGCCAGACCCTTAGCGCACATAACCCCCGACAACACGCCGCCAATCAGCCCCGGCCCAGCAGTCACCGCAATCGCATCGCAGTCCCGCAGTTTCACATTCGCCTGTAATAGAGCCTGTTCGATGCAGTGATCTACCTTTTCCGCATGCGCCCGCGCCGCAATTTCCGGCACCACACCGCCAAAGGCCGCATGCAGCGTCGTCTGGCCAAACACCACAGAGGACAGGATAACCGTTCCTTCATCATCTTGCCGCACAACGGCGGCGGCAGTGTCGTCGCAACTGCTTTCGATACCAAGGATCGTGCGTGTCATGGGGTAAGGCCTGTTGTGCTGGAACGTCTTGCACGTAACACTGGCAGCGCAATCAGACAACAAGGCCGCGATGCAACCTATTCTGATCATCACCCGTCCGGACCCCGCTGGCACGTTATTTGCCCAAGATGTGCAGCGCGTCATGCGCAAGGCGGTGCCCATCATAAACGCCCCCGCGCTGAGGATCGTGCCGATTTCATACGACATGCCGGATGCGTCCCATGTGATCTTTACCTCTGCCCGCGCCGTCGCGCAGGCACCGATTGGTACGGGACTGACCGCGTGGTGCGTTGGCGGCGCGACAGCGGCGGCCGCAGATGCCAAAGGGTACGACGTGCGCAGCGCCGATGGTGACGCTGACGCGCTTGTCGCCATGATCACGGCGCACCACCCCGCCGGGCCGATGGTCCATTTGGCGGGTCGCCATCGCCGGGGCGCAATTGCCGCACGCCTGACCGCCGCCGGCCTGCGCTGCACCACGATTGAGGCATATGACCAAGTCGCCCTGCCGGTCCCGCAATCGCTGATTGATGCCGCAGCCGGGTCCGCACCGCTTGTTGCGCCTATATTTTCGGCACGCTCTGCGCAGGGGCTGCTTGATCTGACGTACACTGCACCGCTGCATATCGTTGCGATCAGTGCTGCCGTCGCAAACCTGTTTCGCCATATTCCACAGGCCCGTGCCTTGACCGTTGGCCATCCCGACGCAGATCATATGACAGACATGACGATTGCTGTGCTGCGCGGTCTGGACCCGCAGGCGGAGTAGCCCTTGAGCGTAGAAGCGGCGCGGGCTAACGTCTTATGATGATGGCCGGGACGTGACCGGCAGGGACAGGAAGGTGAATTCCGTGGCGACAAAACCGGCAAATGGGCGCAGTCCGAAATCGAAGGCGAACCCGGACAAAGTGACCGAGGCTGAAATCGTCGCGACACCGCAGACGGCTGATGCGCCAGCGCAGGTCGATATGGCGATGCCGCCCCCTTCGATTGCGACGGCTGCGGAAAAACCCGCCGCGTCGACCCCCACGCCAAAGCCTGAGCCTGTGGCCCGGCAACCCAAGGCAGACGCACCTGCCACCCCGGCTAAGGCGGAACCCGTCAGCACGCCGCCTCGGCGAGAGCCGGAAAAGCGCAAAGGCGTCTTCTTTCCGATGTTGCTGGGTGGCTTGATCGCGGGCGGCATCGGTTATGGCGTCGCCTATACCCAATTTGGCCAGACCACGCCTGTGGATATTGACGGCCTTCAGTCCCGCATTGATGCGCTGCAAGCGCAGGTTGATGCGGTCCCGGTCACAGATATGTCCGGCATCACGCAGGACGTGGCCACGTTAAACCAGGGCGTGACCGACCTAAGCGCGAGCGTTGATGAACGCTTTGCCGCGGTGAATGACAGCATTGCTCAAGCCGGCCAACTGGCCCCACTGATGGGTGAGCAGGCGCAAGAACAGGCCGTTGCGCAGCTAAGCGATCAGATCGCCGCACAGCAGGCCGCGCTGGAACAGCAACGCGCTGATTTGCAGGCCCAGCTTGACGCCACCCGCGCCGAGGCTGAGCAGATCCAGCAAACCGCTGTGGTGGCCGCACGCGACCAAACCGCTCGCGCAGCCCTGTCCCGCGTCCAAGGCGCGCTCGAAAGCGGCGCGCCGATGCGCGAGCCGCTGGATGACCTTGCCAGCACGATGGACGATCCTCTGCCAGAGGCGCTGACCGCTGTTGTCGACGGCGTACCTACGCTCGCCACTCTGCGCGATACCTTTCCAGAGGCATCCCGCGCTGCCCTGTCCGCCTCCCGCTCAGCGGGCGAAGCAGGGGATGATGTTGGCGGCTTTGGGTCGTTCCTGCGCAATCAGTTGAATGTCCGGTCCGTTGAGGCCCGCGAGGGCACGAGCACCGACGCGACCCTGTCGCGGGCCGAAGACGCCCTGCGCAACGGCCGCCTGAACGACGCACTGGCGGAAATCGCCACGCTTCCCACTTCTGCGCGCGACGCGATGTCCGATTGGACAACGCAGGCCGAGGCGCGCGCCGCCGCCGTCGATGCTGCCGATCAGCTCGACGCTTCCCTGACAGCTAATTAAAGGCCGCAGACATGATCACAACCCTTATCAAGATCCTGATTTTTGTGGCCATCGTCACCGGCCTAACTTGGGGCGCAGTGCAGTTGATGGATGTGCAAGGCGGGGCCAATATTGCGGTCGCCGGCTATGAAATCACGCTGAACGCGCTGCAATTGGTCTTTGCCTTCGCTGCCTTGATCGTTGCGGTATGGCTGGGGCTGAAACTGCTTAAACTGCTAATAGCCGTGTTCCATTTCCTCAATGGCGACGAAACTGCGATCTCTCGTCACTTTGATCGCAACCGCGAGCGTAAGGGCTTTGAGGCGCTGTCCGAAGGGCTGTTCGCCCTGGCCAGCGGCGAGGGGCATCTGGCAATGGCCAAGGCGAAACGTGCCGACAAATACCTTGACCGTCCCGAACTGACGACCCTGCTGACCGCACAGGCGGCAGAGATGACCGGCGACACCCGCACGGCAGAGACGAGCTACCGCAAACTGCTGGAAAATGACGATACACGCTTTGTCGGCGTGCGCGGGCTGATGCACCAAAAGCTGGCGATCGGCGATACTGACACCGCGCTGGGCCTTGCCCGCAAAGCGTTCGAAATCAAGCCGAAGCACGAAGAAATCCAGAACACCTTGCTCAAGCTGCAGGCTGAAAAATCCGACTGGTCCGGCGCGCGCGAAACTCTTGGTGCCAAGCTGAAATCCGGCAACCTGCCCCGCGACGTGCACAAACGCCGCGACGCCGTTCTGGCCTTATCAGAGGCGAGAGATATCCTTGACGAGGGTCAATCGATGGAGGCGCGCGAAGCCGCCATTCAGGCCAACAAGCTATCCCCCGATCTGATCCCCGCGACCGTCATGGCCGCCCGCGCGATGATCGCGAACAGCAACCCCAAGGGTGCCAGCCGCATTCTGGCGAAAACCTGGGGTGTGAACCCGCACCCCGATATCGCCGCGGCCTTTGCCGAAATCGCCCCGGACGAGGCACCAGAGGCGCGGCTGAAGCGCTTCCGCACATTGACCAAGCAGAACCCGACCCACCCCGAAACCCAAATGCTGCTGGCCGAACTGAACATCGCGGCAGAGCATTTCCCGGACGCAAAACGTGCGCTAGGCCAACTTGTGACCGAAGACCCCACCGCACGCAGCCTGACCTTGATGGCCGCAATCGAACGCGGCGAAGGTGCTGACGATGCCGTTGTGCGCGGTTGGCTGACCCGCGCCCTGACGGCCCCGCGCGGCCCACAGTGGATTTGCGATAACTGCCAGCACATCCATGCCACGTGGACGCCGGTCTGCACCAACTGCGCGGCCTTCGACACGCTGGAATGGAAACGCCCGCCTGCTGGCGAAGTCGCCATGCCGGCCGGAACAGAGATGTTGCCGCTGATGGTCGGCCGCGCGCCAAACGCCGAAGTAATGGACGACGAGGACGTTCTTGATGCGACTCCTGTGACTGATCCGCACGCAGACGCAAAATAGGTCTTTTCCAGTCCAGCGCGGGGTGCTAATGCAGCCCGCGTAGGCCGCACTAGCTCAGTCGGTAGAGCACATCATTCGTAATGATGGGGTCGGGGGTTCGAATCCCTCGTGCGGCACCACAACCCCCTACAATTTCTAACACTGCTGATTGGCCGGAAAACTCCGATAGCTATGATCTGTTATCGTATACGCATGGCCCCTCGCGTATGTCTGGTGCAACAAATGTGCCATAACGGATGACCGCCATGACTCGCCTGCCCCTGATCGCTGCCCTGTCTATCCTGCTGGTAAGCCCTGCCTTGGCCCAAGACCAAAGCTTTGCCCTAATGCTGGGCAATCGGCAGCTTGGCACGCTTAGCTTTGATGGCAGCGGCGCGAATACGCACCTTTTGTCGCGCCTCGATAACACGCCACTCAGCGTGGCTGATGGCACGTTCGAGGCAACCTCGCGTGCTTCGGGCAACACGGTCGAATACGTTGGCCAAAACCGTGGCAGCAAAAACCGTGACATCATGATCACACGCCAAGGTGCCGCGGTGGGGGCGGTCAGTGTGTCCCCAGCCGACGAAATGACTGAGCTTTCGGATGTCGCCAAGGTGCCCGCGGGGACGCTGACAACAGCGGAAGTCTTTGGGGTTTTGGCCAATGGCAAGACCTGCCCAAACCCACTGACGATGTATGATGGGCGCCGCGTTGTGCAGCTGGCAACGACGGCGATGGACACGAGCGGTGATACCGTCACCTGCCAAATGTCCTATCGCGTCACGGCGGGTAAAGGGCACCTGTCGCCCTTTAACTTTAAATCGCTGGCGATGACCGCGATTTATACCACCAGCGCGCTGTCACAGGTGACCGTCAGCGCCGGCGGTTTTGACGTTAATCTGGTGCGGCAGTAGCCTTACAGGCTGCGGCCTTCCAGATCTTCGACCATTTCGAAAAATTCAAAGATCAGCGGCATGTCATCGGACCAGCCGCCGTTCCGTTTGAAATATGCTTCTTTTGACGTCTGCCAGCCCTGCAGAGTGTAGCTGCTGCTTTCTGCCTGGGCCATTTCCTCGGTCACGTCGCAAAACCGGACGTGTTCAACCCGGGTTGTGCGCACGACAATCGCGGGCGAGCCGCCCCAGTTCGCCGCAATATCGCAGCGGCCGACGACGGGCATCGCCTCCGGGTCATCCTTGAAATCGCGGAATGGCGCGCAATTCGCCGATTTCTCACCCAAACGGACCAAGGTGATCTGCTGCTGGCATTCGGTTTTGTTGTTACCGAATTTAAACGTGCCAGCGCCGGGATAAATATCGTTTAGCTCAACGATGGCGTCATAGTCGTCTTCTTTATTGGTCATCGCGAAAGCCCCCCACGCAGCGTCGGTACATCCAGCGCGCTAAAGCCATAATGGCTTAGCCAGCGCAGGTCGGAATCAAAGAACGCCCGCAGATCGGGGATGCCGTATTTTAGCATCGCGATCCGGTCGATCCCCATGCCAAAGGCAAAGCCTTGCCACTGTGCCGGATCGACCTTGGCGGCCTGCAGCACCTTGGGGTGGACCATACCGGACCCCAAAATCTCGAGCCAATCGTCGCCCTCGCCGACCTTGAGCGTGCCGCCTTCCCATGAACAACGGATATCCACCTCGGCAGACGGCTCGGTGAAGGGGAAGTGGGACGCGCGGAAACGGATATCGACGTTATCAACCTCGAAATAGGACTTCACGAACTCTTCTAGCACCCACTTCAGGTTTGCCATGCTGATGTTCTTGTCGATGGCCAAACCTTCGATCTGGTGGAACATCGGCGTGTGCGTTTGGTCGTAATCGGCGCGGTACACGCGCCCGGGGCAAATGATGCGGATGGGGGCACCAGACGCTTCCATGCTGCGGATTTGCACGGGGCTGGTGTGCGTGCGCAGCACGGCCGGGGGGCGGTCGTCGCCCTCTGCCCGCTTCATATAAAATGTGTCCATCTCGGCCCGGGCAGGGTGGTGGCCGGGGATGTTCAGCGCGTCAAAGTTATACCAATCGGATTCGATCTGCGGCCCTTCGGCGACGGCAAAGCCCATATCGGCAAAGATCGCAGTGACCTCTTCGGTGACTTGGCTGATCGGGTGGATCGTGCCCGCAGGGCGACCGCGCGACGGCAGCGTCACGTCCAGCCATTCGCTGCGCAGACGCTCGTCCAGCGCGGCATCGCCCAGTGCGGATTTTTTCGCCAGTAGGGAAGAGTTAATTTCGTCCTTCAGCGCGTTCAGCGCGGGGCCAGCGGTCTGGCGTTGCTCGGGCGACATCTTGCCCAGCTCGCGCATTTGCAACGAAATCTCGCCCTTCTTGCCAAGGGCCTGCACGCGCAGATCCTCAATGGCGGACTCGTCCGCCGCTGTCGCGATCAGTTCCAGATATTTCGACTTCAGATCGTCCATCTTCGTCCCCTTGGTGCTTGGATTGGTGCTAACGCCAAGTGCCCCTCGGCGCAAGATCGCGGCCTGCGGGCAAGACCGATGGTGCCGAAAAAGGCTACCAGAGGATGAGGAGGAGGTCAGGTTGGCTTGGCAGGATCAAGGCAGCGTTCTTGGTATGGGTATGGCGAATTTTCCCATTTGCGTTGCACGGGGCGCTGATAGGCACCTTTTCCCGCGTAGGCCGTTGGCCGGATTGGAACCCGACGGCCTTTGTGCGGTCCGGCGATGATGTGCGCAGTCGGACGCGCTGTTTCGTCGTTCGGTTGGCTTGCAAAAGCTTCGGACTGCGCAAAGCCCAAGCCAGTCGCGTCTTGCCGCGCTGGTCGCATGGCGTCACCGATAAACAAGTTTTCTGCTTCGACCCCGTTGGCCAGCAGCGTGATGTGTTTAGCGCAGTGAAGATGGTGGTAGGTCACAGTTTCCATATCCATCGCGAATTCAGCCATATGGCCGACAAGCGTCACGGCAGGCGCGAAGTATTCAGCGTTTTTGAATAGGGTTTCTGTCATGGGGTGCCTTAGTTGAACGCGGTTCTGTTGTGGCACGATAAGATCGTCAAATGGCGCGAACTCTCTGGTGACGTCGGCCCTGATCCTGACGGGAACGAGCTTCTGGTATTGGTCATCACAAAGCGAGGTCAGGTTGATCGTTGTCGATCCGGCCCACAATACCGCGTGCGGATGCCCAGAGGTATCGAGGACAACCTCGCCCGGCCTGATGTCTTCGACCAATACGTTTCCGCGCCGAGTCACGATGCGAGTGCCAGACGCGAAGCCGGGGACGAATCCGTCCAGCTTTAACGGCGTATCTGCAGAAATAATAACGCTGGCCGTGACCGCGCTTAACGGCGGCAATCCGTCCGGCGTGTAAAAGTAGACTTGGTCATCTACCTCAAAGGCCGAAATTCCTTTGCTAAACAGGGGGATGTTTCTAATGCCCCGCTTAAAAATTGTCCCAGAGCCGATGTAGGTCAATGCATCCGTCTGGCCGCTGCCATCGCGGGTGAATGTAGCGGGGGCGCCTGAATTCAGTGTTCCATCGGTTGTATTGATGGTCGCGGCAATCGGAGGACCTATATCGTTGAATCCAACTTGATTGAGATTCCCACCTTGAAGGTCTGCAAGACTTCCGTTGAAGGCGCGAACAGTGATGCTGATGGACCCCATGATCGTCTCCTTTCTCTGGAAGTTTTCGCACCTCTGGTGCCGTGATCTACTCTGACCCTGCAGACATTGGGGGTTTTGGGGATCGATTTGCCAAGGTCAAACTTCGGTCATATGTGCAGCAATTAGTGCGTCAATTTCAGTTAATCTTTTAAAAACATATGATTGGATGCCAGCCCCCTATGGGCAAAGTAGTCCAATTTGCAGAAGCGTTGATCTGGAAAAACCCCATTCGGGTCCATTTACCCTGAAATGCACGCCCTCAAAGGGGATGTTTCCACGATGGCAGCAGTAGGGATGCGAATCGCCAAGCAAAAAGGCCGCCCAAGGGCGGCCTTCCTGTAGATTGGAAAAAAGCGTTGCTTAAGCCAGTGCGGCTTTGGCTTTGTTCACGATTGCTTCGAACGCAGCAGGCTCGTGCACGGCCAGATCGGCCAGAACCTTACGGTCGACTTCGATGCCGGCCAGGGACAGACCGTTGATGAAGCGGGAATAGGTCATCGCTTCGTCAACCGAACGCACACCTGCGTTGATCCGCTGGATCCAAAGGCTGCGGAAATTCCGCTTGCGATTGTGCCGGTCGCGGGTTGCATACTGGTTCGCTTTGTCGACGGCCTGCTTGGCGACCTTGAAGGTCTTAGAGCGACGGTCGAAATAACCTTTTGCAGCGTCGAGAACTTTCTTGTGACGACGGTGCGTGACGGTACCACCTTTAACGCGCATATCAAATTCTCCTTAACGTGCGTAGGGCATCATGCTCTTGATGATCTTCGCATCAGGAGCTGACAAAAGGGTCGTGCCGCGTGCGTCACGAATGAATTTGGTAGTGCGCTTGATCATGCCATGGCGCTTGCCGGCCTGACCTGCTTTGACTTTGCCACTGGCAGTCATGCTGAACCGCTTTTTGCAGCTCGATTTTGTCTTCATCTTCGGCATTTCCGTCTCCTCTGGGGTAGCGGTGAACGTGCGACTCGGCATGCCAACTTGGCCGGACGCGCGGGTTGAGCGGGCCTTGTAGGCCCGCTTTGGTTTCTTGGCAAGTCGTTAGCGTGTAAAGTCAGCGAATACGCGGACAATCACATCGGGCACCGTATCATAGCCATATGCGCCGGGTCGTTCGCGGACAGCATAGGCGATCATGACCGACCCGATTAGAATGGTCAGCATGGGTGCGCGAGGCACCCTGCTGTCCATAAAGGCACTAACGATCGCAGGGATCGCAAGCACAATGATAAAGAAGCCGACAACAAAAATTACGTCGGTATCCATAATTGCGCCCTAGACCATTAAATATCGGCTAACGTTATTCCGATTCAGACTGATAAATCAAGCGCTCAGCGCATGGCGCAACCCTAAGGATGTTCGTCGAGCCGGGCGTGTTGAACGGCACACCAGCGGTGATGACGATCATATCGTCCTCAGTCGCCATGTTTTCAGCTTTTGCAGCGCGCACAGCTGCGATCACAGCATCCTTGAACCGATCGACGGGACCGGACAGCACGCAATTTGTGCCCCATGTCAGGCACAACCGACGGGCGGTCCGGATTTCGTTGGTTAGCGCCAGAATTGGCACGCGGGGGCGTTCGCGGGCGACCAGCAGGGCGGTCACGCCGCTTTGCGAAAAGCAGCAGATCGCAGCGATATGCGCAGCTTCTGCGATTTCGCGCGCGGCGGCCACGATACCGTCAGCGACTGTGTTGCGCTGTGCTTTACGGCTGCTTTCGATGATTTCGGTATAGGTCGGATCGGCCTCGACCTCTTGCGCGACGTTGTCCATCGTCTGGACTGCTTCGATCGGGAACGATCCGGCAGCGGATTCGGCGGACAGCATGATCGCGTCGGCACCTTCGTAGATCGCAGTCGCCACGTCAGAGACTTCGGCCCGTGTTGGCATCGGCGAATCGATCATCGATTCCAGCATCTGCGTTGCAACGATCACCGGCTTGGCAGCCGCGCGGCACTTGCGCACCAGCTGCTTCTGGATCGGCGGCACGTTCTGCACAGGCAGCTCAACACCCAGGTCGCCACGGGCAACCATGATGCCGTCGCTGACAGCCAAAATCTCGTCAAAGACTTTGACGGCGTTTGGCTTTTCAATCTTGGACAGGATCGCAGCGCGGCCTTTGCACAGGGCGCGGGCCTCTTCGACGTCAGCGGCACGCTGGACAAAGGACAGCGCCAGCCAGTCAACGCCCAGCTCGCACACGAATTCCAGATCCTTTCGGTCCTTGTCCGACAGCGCAGCAAGCGGCAGGATCACGTCAGGTACGTTCACGCCCTTGCGGTTGGAAATCATGCCGCCAACGATCACTTCGCAATCGGCGAAATCAGCGCCGCATGCCTTGACGCGCAGCTTGATTTTACCATCGTTCACCAGCAGGTGGGCACCCGGCTCTAGCGCGTCGAAAATCTCTTTGTGGGGCAGCTTAACGCGGTTCACGTCGCCTTCGTCATCGTTCAGGTCCAGACGGAAGGACGCGCCGACTTCCAGCATTTCTTCGCCGTTCTTGAACACGCCAACGCGCAGCTTTGGCCCCTGAAGGTCGGCCAGAATGCAGATCGGGCTGCCAAGGTCTTCTTCGACCTGGCGGATCATGGCGTGGCGCACGCGAATTTCTTCGTGGCTGCCGTGCGACATGTTCAGGCGAAATACATCGGCGCCTGCCTCGTGCAGCTTGCGGATCATCTCATATGTATTGGATGCCGGGCCGAGGGTGGCAACGATCTTGACGTGACGATTACGTTTCATCGAAATTGGGTCCCTTTTACGGTGGGCTGCACGGTGTTAGCGGTAACGCCGTTTTCGTGGCCCTTATTGCTTAATTCCATTCCTGCCACAACTATTCTAAATGCGGTGAAGAAAGAATGACAGGTGACATGCTGAAAACTGCCTATGAAATAAGCGGTGCGGTTCGCTCTGGCCGGTGGCTGGTGACCGTCGATCATGCCAGCAATGCGGTGCCTGATTGGGTCAATGGCGGCGATCTGGGCCTGCCTGCCGCTGACATGAATCGTCACATCGCCTACGACGTTGGTGCCTTGGGCGTCGCGCAAGGGATTGGCGAAGCACTGAATTCCCCGGTGATCGCCTCTCGGTTTTCCCGGCTGGTCATCGACCCTAATAGGGGAGAGCTTGATCCGACGCTGTTGATGAAGCTTTATGACGGCACAGTCATCCCTGCCAACGCCCGCGCAGGTGATGCGGAAAAAGAAGCACGCCTTGACCGGCTGCACCGCCCTTATCATGCTGCGATCGCGGACCTTGCGGCGCAGCGCGCGGCCCCTGTCATCTGCGCTATCCACAGTTTTACGCCGCAGCTTAAGGGTCGCCCGCCCCGCCCATGGGAAGTCGGCGTGCTTTATGCTGCCGACGCGCGCTTGGCAGGGCCCTTTATTGCCGCTTGCCGTGCGAAGGGTTGGACGACAGGCGACAATCAGCCCTATTCCGGCCACCTGCCTGGCGATAGTATCGACCGACACGCGCTGAAACACGGCCGCCCCAATCTGCTGATCGAGGTGCGCCACGATTTGATTGAGACACCGCAAGGCCAAGCCGACTGGGCCGCCCGCCTTGCCCCGCTTTTACAACAGGTTCTGGCCGACACCGGCCTTTGAAGGAGAGTTACGATGGACGATCAAACCAAATTAGAACTAGAAGCCGCCGCCTTTCGCCGTCTGCAGCAGCACCTGATGCAGGACCGCCCTGACGCACAGAACATCGACATGATGAACTTGGCGGGCTTTTGTCGCAACTGCCTGTCGCGCTGGTACCAAGAGGCCGCGAACGAGCGCGGGATCGAAATGACCAAGGCAGAGGGACGAGAGGCGTTCTATGGCATGCCGTTCGAAGAGTGGCAGTCAAAGCATCAGACCGAGGCCACGCCCGAGGCGCAGGCCGCTTTCAAAGAGACCCACTAAACGCAAAGGCCGCCCCATTCGGGCGGCCTTTGCATTACTTCTCTTCGGGCTTGTCGTCCTTGAGGGGGATATGATCCGCACCCTCTGGCCGGTTCTTCTGACGCTCGTTTGCGTCAACTGCTTTACCGTTGCCGGTGGTGCTGTCGTTTGTTTCGCCGCTCATGATTTATACTCCTTCATGTTGAAGGGTGAACACGTCCCCGCGCGGGGAAGTTCCATAAAAGCTTGCGATTTGGTGTCGACTGCAGTGGGAATTTACCTTTCGAGGTGTCTTGTAACTGCGCTTTCGCGGCGACCTGCTGCACGTTGCTTACCTTCCGTGCCAACTTATTTTGCCTCGCGCATGCTCATTTTCCGCAAAGTAGACCTTGGTGCAGATCGTTGCCAACGCCCGCTTTTCGCGGTGCGTGCTGACTGTAGCGAGCGGCCACAGAATTTTTTTCTCAACCATGTCGAAATCTGCAATCATCAGACGTCCTTGGGGTATCGAACCCTCATATAGAAAGGAGTTGTGATGGTTTTCGCGATTACCCCAATCTACGCACTACCTGTCGCGGCGATTTATCTGATCCTCTGGCTTCGCGTTTCTTCGGCCCGAGCGGCCACGGGCGTGTCGTTTGGCGATAGTGGCAATGACGACCTGCTGCAGCGTATCCGCCAGCATGGAAATGCAGCAGAGTGGTCGACCTTCGTTCTTATCTTAATGATGTTGGCCGAAGGTATGGGCGCATTCCCTGTTTGGCTGCATATTTCGGGTGGATTGCTTCTTGTTGGACGTGTCGCGCACCCGTTCGGGCTTAAGCCCGACAACGCAGGGCACATACTGCGTTACGTCGGCAATGGCACCAACCTGCTTGCCGCTGTGACTGCCATGATATGCATCGCCACCCACATTTTTTGACTGACAGAATAAGAGAAACTCCATGCAATACATGCTTTTGATCTACAATAATCCCGCGCTGGAACCAGCCTATGGAACACCTGCGTTCAAACAGATGATGGACGGCTATTTCGTTGTGAACGAACGCATGAAAGCCGATGGCGTCCTGCGTTCTGGCGACGGGCTGCAAGGTGTCGAAACTGCCACGACTTTGCGTATCAAGTCGGGCAAAGTGGAAACGATGGATGGCCCATTTGCAGAAACGCGCGAACATTTGGGTGGGTACTATGTGATTGATGTGCCTGATCTGGACGCCGCGTTGACCTATGCGGCCCTAATCCCGTCGGCGCATTTCGGGACGATCGAAGTGCGCCCCGTGATGGATTACAATCCCGCAGGCTAAGAGCATGGTCAATCCCGCCCCCGGCGCTGTCAGCGCCATCACAGTAGCAAAGGAGCTTGACCGTGTCATGCGGTCAGACCAAGGGCGGCTTTTGGCCGCCTTGGCCGCAGGACTGCGCGATATTTCTTTAGCCGAGGAGGCATTACAAGAGGCCGCGATCTCGGCCCTGGCGCATTGGGGGCGGTCCGGGTTGCCTAGATCGCCGCAGGGCTGGTTGCTGCAAGTGGCACGGCGAAAGGCCATCGACCGCCTGCGCGGGACCACAAGAGAGGCGCAAAAGGCCCGCGCTTTGGCGGTCCTGATCCCGGATGAGGGGGGCCCTCAGTCCGAGATTATACCCGATCAGCGCTTGCGCCTGATCTTTGCTTGCTGTCACCCAGCGCTTGAGCTGAAGTCGCGCGTGGCGCTGACGCTGCGCAGTGTCTGCGGCCTGACAACCGCCGAAATTGCCCGCGCTTTTCTTGATACAGAGCCGACGATGGGACAACGCCTTAGCCGTGCGAAAGCCAAGATCGCCGCGGCTGGCATCCCCTTTGCAATCCCAGAGGCTGACCTTTGGCCATCCCGCCTCGAATCCGTGCTGACGACAGTTTATCTGATCTTTACCACGGGCTATCTGGCCCCGACGGATGAACCGCGCGATCTGTGCCGCGAGGCCGAATTTCTAATGCGGCTGATTGATCAACTACGGCCAGACGATCCTGAAATCGAAGGTGCACTTGCGATGATACTACTGACCGTCGCGCGGCGGCGGGCACGGATTGGCGTCGATGGGATAAGCCTTCCACCTCGTATGCAAAACCGAAGCTTATGGGACGCCTCTCGCGTTGCTGAAGGTCGCGCAATCCTTGCGCGTGCCATGGAACGCCTACAACCCGGGCCATACCAAATAAAAGCCGCCATAGCGGACTGCCACATGGCTGAACCCGGACCTGATTGGCCGCAAATTGCGGCCCTCTATCTTGCGCTTTGGCGCCACGAGCCAACGCCGATTGTCAGCCTGAACGCAGCTGTCGCCATCGCCGAGGCCGGTGATCCAACGCATGGGTTGGCAATTATAGAGGGGCTCGAGGAGCAGCTTCGGGACTATCAGCCTTGGCACGCAGCCCGCGCTGCGATGTTCGGTATGACAGGTGACAAGTTTGCTGCGGCGCAGGCCTACCGCCGCGCCATCGCAATGGCACCAACCGCGCCGGATGCGCTGTTTCTGGAACAACGTTTGGCCGATATTGAAACGCAGGAAAACATGCAGCCTGACGCATAAACCGCGTCCAAATATTGGTGGCGAACGCGTGATCTTGGCCCGCAACACTTGATACAGTGTTGACCTACCGCCGGATTTTTCGCCCACCGCCAAAGTCTGCTTCGTCTGCTTAGGGGTCATTAGGGCCGTGCGCGGCGAAGGTCCGGTTGGAGGCCTTTGTGGACATTCTCCGATGTTGCGACAATGAAGGAAGACAATAGAAATTAAGTGTTAGGCAAACCGAATGCTGGGAATTTCACATCTGGACCATCTTGTTCTCACAGTTTCTGACGTAAACAAGACCTGCGAGTTTTATGAGAAAGTTCTTGGCTTCGAGATCATCACCTTTGGGCAAGGAAGGAGGGCGATGGCGTTTGGTAAACAAAAGTTCAATCTGCATCAGGCAGGCCAGGAGCTTGAACCAAAGGCACTACGCCCCACACCAGGGTCGATGGATCTGTGTTTGATAACGTCGCTCGCCTTGGAAATCGTTGTAGAAAAGCTCAAGCTTGCGGCTGTTCCGATAGAGGCTGGGCCAATCACACGCACCGGCGCGCAAGGGCCTATACTGTCGGTCTATATACGCGACCCGGACCATAACCTGATCGAGATTTCGAGTTACGACGAATGACCGCTTCGTCCTCTTAGCAGACCTTGCCGAGTGTTTGAAAACGGTCGTTTTTGAAACCTGTCTGAAATGTCATGAAGAGATCGTTGTATAATGGATCACGAGCCAATCTAGCCACACCGCGGGTATCAGACCTTACTTAGGAATAAAAACAAATGGCTAGAAATCCAACGTCCCGCATCGACAAGCTTCTGTCCTCAATGGGCTATGGCTCTCGCAAGGAAATGGCGCGACTGGCAAAGGTTGGCGGTATCATCCTAGACGGAGTTGAGCTGTCGGACGTTAACCTGCGCATTCCTGTCACTCCAGATTTACCGACCCGCTTCGTGATCGATGGCGAGGCACTCGATCCTGTCGCAGGGATGGTCATTCTTTTGAACAAACCTTTGGGTATGAGCTGTTCCCACAAGGAAGAAGGCGCATTGGTGTATGATATCCTACCGAAGCGATGGAAGCTTCGTAATCCGGCGATCTCGACCATCGGGCGTTTGGACAAGCAGACGTCCGGCCTTCTGTTGCTGACGGATGATGGGGACCTATTGCACCGGATCATCAGCCCTAAACGTCACATCAGAAAGACCTACCGCGTCAAACTGGCTCGCCCGCTCTGCGGCACAGAAGGCGAGATTTTCGCCTCGGGTCAATTGATGCTGGATAGTGAGGAAAAGCCGCTGGCACCTGCCGAATTAGAGATTGTTTCACAGACCGAGGCTCTGCTGAGTGTCACCGAAGGCCGATACCATCAGGTGCGCCGTATGTTTGCCGCCACGGGCAACCACGTCGCCGAACTGCACCGCGAACGTTTGGGCGGTCTTTCACTGCCTGAAGGTATGACACCCGGTCAGTGGAAACTGCTGAGTGAGAAAGAGATTGCGTCGATTTTTACGTAGGCCGGTAATCCGCCCTAAACCCAGTGGGTGCAGGCGTAGAATTTTCTCAGCAAGATGGCTGAGGGAATTCTGATCGAGATGACGAGATTTAGCGAATGCCGGATACTTGTGATCCGGGGTATGGCCTAGGGCAGTGTGCCTTTGCACGTAGAGTGCCCCCATCGAGTGGTCCGGTTCGATTGTTAATGCATGGTCAGTCGTCGGTCTATCGGGACGATACTTTTCGGCGCTGGCAGACAGTAGTCGAAAGCGCAGTGTGGCCTAATCATACGTAAGCACTCCGTTGCTACCGCGGTGATTTAGCCTTGATACGCAGCACGAGGTCAGTGTCGTCCACGAAGTCGTCAAGGAATTCATGCCATGTTCTGGTGTTGAGGCGGGCGGCTTTGATTAGATCG
>Ga0163215_100319_pt1 | contig 97792 bp, 86 predicted proteins | sample SynspAceP_FD_185934 | JGI IMG/M metagenome (GOLD analysis project Ga0163215, IMG submission 185934) | Saline lake microbial communities from Ace Lake in Antarctica - Synechococcus sp. Ace-P (Hybrid Assembly) | ecosystem: Environmental > Aquatic > Non-marine Saline and Alkaline > Saline | place...
TTGGCAGTAAAATAGCTGTGGTTAATATCTAACCATGCTTGTTGCGAGATGGCTGATTGAGCATATAACGGTTTGTTTCTTTTATACTGTTGCTCAGTAAGTTCAAAAAGCGACTTTTTCACTTGAAACTGGCTGTAATAGTGATGGACTTCTGGACCGATTAATTTAACAAAGTCCTCGCCGGCTTGAAGAGTGGTGCCCACGGGGTGCAGAAAAAATACTTGCTGGGCGGTCAAAGGTGATCTTATGGCATAGGCCCGTCCAGGCACTTCAGTCACTTCACCAAGGGTAGGACGACCGGGGTAAACACTAACGCTTTCTACTTGTTTGGTCAGCAGTTTCAAATCTTTTAGGTCTTGGATCTCAAGTGTATATTGCTCAGCAGATCCATAAGTCATAATCAAGAAATTGGCGGCAACAATGCCGGCTTTTAGTATACCTTTCATAACGATTTTCCTACTGCTTGATTAAGTGTAGCCATATTTTTATGCAAATTGACTTGGTTGGTGGCGAATTGGGCTTGAATATCAACAATCTCTAAGGTTCTTCTCAATATCCATTCTTGATCGGCTGTATTCGAGGCAAGTAAGGTTTCCAGTGTCGGCTGCAGTTGCAGGGTTATTGCTAAGGCTTGATCCAATAAAGATTGGCGTTGGTTACTAAGCTCAAGTTGGGCCTTGGCATTGCTAATGGATTGCTGTATTTGTTGCACTAATTTGTCTCTTTCCAAGTAATATTGGGATTGGGCGGCGGTAAATGCACTGTACTGAGACTGGGTATGCTTATTACCCATAGATAATGGTACTTCAAGGCCTAGACCTATTTGGTTTTCCTTAATGCCTGTCGTTTCAATTTGCTTGGCGTTAACTGACACATTCCAGGGCCGTGATTGATGAGAAGACTCCTGCAATTGTGCTGTATATAACTGCCAAGATGCATCCAGTGCCTGAATATCGGGGTGCTGGTTTACCGTAGCGAGACTGAGATTTTTATCCGTTTCATTAATGTCATCGGGTAGATCAACTATGCCTGTCAGGGCATAATAGTCAGCGAGCAGCGCTTGCGCCTGATTTTGATGTTCTAACAAGGCGATACGACTTTGCATCGTTTCTTGTTTTACCAATAATGTCAGATAAGCGGGACTGTTGCCCGCTTTGGAAAACTGCTCATAACGGTTTAATAGACTGGTCAGTATTGTTAGTTTTTGTTCCGCTTGCTTAATCAAGACGTATTGCAGTTTATATTCCCAAATGGTGGAGCGGATCAGTCCCGATAAAAAGAGTGCTTGTTGCTGTAAGGCATGCTGCTTGATGAGGGGAACAGAACTGCGTAATTGCTGATCAATTTCCCTTTGTAAACGGGATTTAATCGCTAAGTTCAGACTTATTTCAGCTTCTTTTGCCGCAAAACTCTGCTGATTATGCAGATATAACAGCGACACCGATGGGGGACTGGCTAACCATGAATCTGTTGGCTGCTCAATTTGGGTTGGCGAACGACTGAGATTATTAGCCTGACGGTGTTTTTCCAGCGCAGCGTTTAATACGTCGTTTAGGCTTAATGTTAGCGCAAATAGACTTGGGTGCCAGATAAGCGACAATAAAAAAAGTAGTTTTAGCGTTTTTGAAGGATGCAACATTGTCTCAATATGCCCACTTGGTTATTCAGTTTGGCTAGTATGGTTTTAAACCTTGTTTGAGGCAACAAACACATGTGGGACGCGGTATCGAACATATGTTCGATACCACGGTAAATAGCGGTTTTTTTAATGGGTTTCAACTAAATGAAAGATAAAATCATTATCGCAGTGCTGGTTATCATCATGTTTTTAAACGGCATGGATGTGTTTGTCGATATTAATCTTGATGTGCCCATCTGGCATGTTCTTGGGGAGTCGGCCATCGTTATTATTTCTGGAATTGCTGCTGTATTCCTGATCTATGATTTGCGCTTACGTTCAGTGTCGTTAAATCATTTAGCCTCACAACTTAAAGAAGCCGATTCGCAAATTCATTCTTTAAGCGGAAAAATTGAAACTGAACGCAAACACTATGGTCAGGTTATCCAAAGCCAATTTAATGATTGGGGCTTGACGTTGGGTGAGCAGCAAGTCGCTATCTTAATTTTAAAAGGTCTTAGTCTCAAAGAAATTGCCACAGTCAGAGAGACTAAAGAGCCCACTGTCAGGCAACAAGCCTCAAGTTTATATGCCAAAAGTAAGTTAGTTGGACGCCATGAACTTTCAGCGTGGTTTCTAGAGGATTTTCTGAACTTTAAATAAAACCGGGAGCAAAATGCAAGCATCTGAACACTGTTGTCTTAGGCCTATATCAGACTAGCTTCAGTCCTGCTCCTTAGTCATCTCAGGCCCAAAATCACCAAATAAAAAGTAATCTATGGGCCTGTTGATTGCCAATAATTAACGACGGGATTATTTATCCTGACACTTTATTAGTTGCACCGCTTCAATATTACCCGCTGGCACAAAACCAAACACCTGAGCGTAGAAACTTAACTCCGAATTCAGTGCTTTGATATTATTCGCTGGTTGCCTAAAACCATGTCCTTCACCTTCAAAAGTAATATAGGCAGTATCAATACAATTTTCTTTTAAGGCCTTAAATATTAATTCAGATTGATTCGGTGGCACGACCTTATCATCCAGCCCTTGCAGTAATAGCAAGGGAGCCGTTATATTTTGCACACTGTTAATCGGTGAACGCTGATCGTAAACGCTTTTCATTTCAGGGTAGGGGCCAATAAGTTGATCAAGGTAGCGCGATTCAAATTTATGGGTATCGCCGGCTAACACACCTAAATCGCTGATCCCATAATAACTGGTGCCAGCCTTAAAAACACGTTGAAAAGCTAAAGCCGCCAACGTGGTATAACCACCGGCACTGCCACCTCGAATCGCCACTTTATCTGCATCGATTAAACCCTCAGCCGCCAGCCATTTAACCCCATTTGACGCGTCTTCTACATCTACAATTCCCCAATTAGGATAGAGTTTCTTCCTAAATGCTCTGCCATAACCGGTGCTGCCTCTATGGTTGACGTCAAATACAGCAAAACCACGACTTGTCCAAAATTGAATGCCTGGATTTAAACTGGAATCAGTAGCACCGACCGGGCCCCCATGCACTTTAACAATAAGTGGGGGCAGGGTACCTTTTGCACCAAGGTAATGACTATTTTGCGGTGGATAGTAAAAGCCATAGGCGATTTCATTACTACCAGTAGGGAACTCAATAGGCTGGGGTACAGAAAGAAAACCTGCTGCGATAACAGGCCCACTAGCTTGATAAATTTTTTCATAACTATCACCCTTTAGTTGATAAATAGCATTCCCAGAACTGGGCGTCGATGCTCTAAAATAGACCCTATCACTGGCTATTGAGATTGAATCGGCTGATGAAAATGTATCGCCGATAGTGCTCATTTCGCCGCTTGCTAAGTTAAGCCTCGCGATGTGGTCAACTCCCTCTTTGGTGTAGGCAATAACGGCGGAATTGTTATCTTCAATGCCATAACTGTTTATCTCAATTTCTTGATCCAGTACTTTTTGTACTTGCTTAGATAGCTTATCGACGCGATAGAGCGTCCACCAGTTGTCAAAATCAGCGATAAAATAAAGGGTCGCATCTTTGGCATAATAAGGGCTTTTAATCGCAACATTACCACTTTGTGGGACTTCAATGACGGCTTCGACTGAAGCATCTTGGTTGAAGTTTATTACCCGTAATTGCGTATCATCCCATGGCATATTGGGATGCGACCAAGTAATAAATGCCACTGACTTACCATCTGGCGATAAATTCGGCGCGCTAACAAAATCGCTGCCTGCGAATAGTATTGTTTCTTGCTTTGTTCCGCTTAGGCTAATCGCCACAAGGGTATTAATAGGCTCACCCATACCGCGGTGATCCTCTCTGACACAAATAAGTCTTTTATTTTTTTGATCTGCAATACATTCCATATAGCGCAAGCCTTCACTCGTAATGGCTTCAGGACTGCTGTTTTGTGAGATGCGGTATATTTTCTGATCGGTGAACTGAGAATAATAAATGTCATCTCCATCCACGACATAAGGATGTCCGCCGTATTCATGCACACGGGATCTAACACTCACTTCACTTGAAGTTAGTGGTACGGCTGTATTTCCCTCATCGAGTTTAACCAGCACATTTTTGCCATTGGCAGACGCTTGTGACTCGACAAAATACAGTTGATTGTTTGCAACCGTAAGATAGGAAACATTATCTGAGGCTTCAAAAATACTCGCCGCAGTGATAGGTGATTGCCAAGCTCCATAGGCTGATGTGCTGCTATTCATGGATTCTGGTACCTCAGAGTTAGGCTTAAATACTAAGTAAGCGACAATAATTAAGAAAATTGAAATGATGATTATTTTGACATTCATTCAAAGGCGACCTGTTTAAATCATGGCAGAAAAAACAGTGTAGAGATTAAGCTCAAGCATGTCTATTGAGTCCAGATTATGCCATCAACTGCTGCCATTTGTTTACTCATGCAATCCTACGATATGTGTTCTTTTTTGCCGTTCAGTTGATTAAATGGGCGATATCGCGGTTATCAGAATTATGTTTAGTGGTTAAGTGAGTCACCTATCAGTTTGCAACAAGGTTTTAATCTGCTCGGCGACGTAGCGCACGCGTTGGCTTTGACTTACCTGAGTGTGGCGACACAGGTATAGGGTTTCACTAACCGGATGGCTTAAGGGATGAATACGAATTTTGGCTTGTTCGTGAAAGGCTTTGGCTGCATGCAGGGGCAAAACACTAAAGCCAAAACCTCTGCATACGGGCTCTAAAATAAGACTTATTTGATTAGAAAAGCCTTTCTCTTGAAATTGACTAGGGTGTTCGAATTGAGCGAAATTTTGGCTTAGCAGAGCCTGGCAATGATGATGTCCATCAGGGTGAGATATAAAACCTAGTTGTTGTAGTACCTGCCAATTTATTTCTTCAATGCTTGTATCAGTGACTAACACCAGTGCTTCTTGGGCGATAGCCTCAGTTATTACCTCAGCAGATGCGCTGGCTTGGGTCATGATGCCTAGATCAAAATGTCGCTGACTCACATCTCGTTCAATACTTTTATTCGGTGCAAACGAATGCAGCACGCTAAGTTGCGGGTGCTGCTGTTGCAAGTTGAGTAAAAATGGATACAAAGTTAGGCCCACACTGCCCGGTGTGGCGATCCGTACTCGGCCACAGAAGGGCTCGTCTTGTTTTATATTTTGTTCAAGTAATTCTGTGGCTTGCAGTAGCTTCCAACCGTCGCGATGAAGCTGCATGCCCGCATCAGTTAGGGTGAATGATTTTCCTTCACGGATCAGCAGTGGAGTAGCTAATTGCTGTTCAAGCTTTTTGATTTGTTGGCTAACGCCCGATTGCGTCATAAATAAAGCATGTGCCGTTTGGGTAAAGTGACCCAAGTCGACCAAGGTGCAAAAGGTTTTTAACCACGTGGAATTAATCATTATAAAATGTACTCATTTATATTTTAAATCATAATTTTTTATACTTTATCATAGGGCGTACAGTAGCGTCACTGGATTGATTCATATCCATCACTCAGGCGATTTTATATCGCATTATTAGTAGTAATTTAGATTTATTATTTAGGAGCGACATTATGACAACCCCATATCCACGAACGTTTTCGCACATAGGTATTTCTGTTCCAGATCTAGAAAAAGCCGTTGAGTTTTACACCCAAGTACTGGGTTGGTATCTGATTATGCAGCCCACTGAAATTGTCGAAGACGATAGCCCCATAGGTGAAATGTGCACTGATGTTTTTGGTGCAAATTGGAAAAAATTTAAGATAGCGCATCTTTCTACTGGTGACAGAGTCGGTGTGGAAATATTCGAATTTGCCAACCAGAAAGACCCAGAAGATAACTTTGAATATTGGAAAACGGGCGTCTTTCATTTTTGTGTGCAAGATCCGAATCTAGAAGAACTGGCAGATGCAATTGTGGCCGCTGGTGGTAAAAAACGTATGGCTAAACCACGATATTATTATCCAGGTGAGAAGCCTTACCGCATGATTTACATGGAAGACCCCTTTGGTAACATTCTAGAAATTTATAGCCACAGTTATGAATTAACTTATGCCGCGGGTGCTTATTAAACCTAAATTATTTAGCTTCAGCGTTATTCGATATCGCCAGGTTGAGCAAGGTCAATCGGGCGATATTTCAGCTTGGTATCATTCGTTTAATTCTGTTTAAAAAATATGTCATGTTAGCTAAGTTAAGATAAATCTCGGCAAATAGGCGACAGTGAACTAGAAATTTCATTCTGCGCTTACTATGTAGAATTAAAAAGGCCGGTTAAACCCATTGCAGTTTGGCCTGCCTTTTATTGTTTTTTGAGCATAATCGAGTAAAGTTATAACTGTCGATTTTCAAAGGAGTGAAAATAGTTTCAATTTCCCTCTTTAACCATAATGGATAGTCAGTGCAAGCTCATGTCAAACAATCTAGATGCAAATTCTATGTCTCAGTCTGAATTAACTGAAACGCCGCTTACTCATGCCACCCAACTATTAAATGAGGTATTTGGATTTGCGCAATTTCGCGAGTCTCAGCAAGCCATTATTGAAAATGTACTGAGGCAAAAAAATACCTTGGCGATTATGCCTACAGGCGGTGGAAAGTCTTTATGTTATCAAATACCGGCACTGGTGTTTGATGGTCTAAGTGTGTGTATATCGCCGCTCATTTCGCTCATGCAAGACCAAGTAAGGCAGTTAGTTGAATTAGATATACCGGCTTGTATGCTCAATAGCACGCTCAGCACAGATGAATATCAAGCTAACGTGCAAGCGATTTCGCAAGGCGACATAAAACTGCTTTTTTTGGCGCCTGAAACGGCGCTGCAAATGTCAGTTCTCAATCTATTACAAGCAGCCAATGTTAATTGCTTAGCTATTGATGAAGCCCATTGTATTTCAGAATGGGGCCATGAGTTTAGGCCTGAATATCGTCAACTTGGCCAGCTAATCGAGCGTATTCCGCAAGCGGTTATTATTGCTCTAACGGCCACTGCTACACCACGCGTGCGCGAGGATATTAAGCGCCAGTTGGCTATCGCCAATGAAAGTGAATTTATCGCCAGCTTTGATCGACCGAACTTGTTTATTGAAGTAAACCTAAAAGACAATCCCTATGGCCAAAGCAAAGCGTTTATCGATAACCACAAAGGCCAATCAGGCATTATTTATTGCTTGTCGCGCGCCAGTGTGGATGAGCTGACCGCCAAACTGCAAGCCGATGGCTATTCGGCCTTGCCTTATCATGCCGGCCTACAGAGTAAAAAACGCGCTGAATATCAAGACAAGTTTGTAAGGGATGATGTGGATATTATTGTTGCCACTATCGCCTTTGGCATGGGCATTAATAAACCTGATGTGCGCTATGTTATCCATTATGATTTGCCCAAAAATATTGAAGGTTATTACCAGCAAATAGGGCGCGCTGGACGGGACGGCTTAGATGCAGATTGCTTGCTGTTATTCAGTTATGGCGATACGGGTAAGTCCCGCTATTTTATTGATCAAATGGTCAATGAACAAGAAAAGCGTTTAGCCTCTATGCATCTTAACCAGATGCTAGCTTTAGCAGAAACCGAGGATTGCAGGCGCATTCCCTTACTCTCGTATTTTGGCGAGCCCCATGTGCCTCAAAGCTGTGTTAAGTGTGACAACTGCCTCAACGAAAACCAAGAAAAGTCTGACTTAACCGTACCCGCGCAAAAGTTTTTATCTTGTGTACATCGCACCGGTCAACGTTTTGGCGCGGGTTATGTAGTAGATGTATTGCGCGGCTCTAATGCTGAAAAAGTACTGCAAAATCAGCATAACTTGTTATCTACCTACAATATAGGCAACGAATTTAGCAAAAAACAATGGATGACCTTGTCCCGTCAACTGATTCAAAAAGGCTTACTGCAACAAGATGAACAGTTTGGTGGCTTAAAGTTAACGGCTCAAGCGGGTGATGTGTTAAAGGGTAATGCACCGTTTTATGCCTTATTACAGCAACAAAGCACTGCAGCGAGTAAATCATCGCACTCTACAGCCACAATAGACTTTAATTCAGACTTATTTGCAATTTTAAAAACGCAGCGTAAACATCTTGCTGATCAGGCAGGGGTGCCGCCTTATGCTATTTTCCCAGATAAATCCTTACAAGAAATGGCGCATTACTTGCCAAAATCTGCAATGAGTTTGTTAAAAATTCATGGCGTAGGTCAAGCTAAATTCACTAAATACGGCGAGCAATTTATTAAGATGATCGCTGATTTTTGTGCTCTAAATAGCCTTACTGAAGTCACTAATAGTGCCAGCGGAGCAAGTACTTCAACTAAAACCTCAACAACTGCTTTGAGTGCAAAAAGTAAAGAGATAGCGAGCTTATTTGACCAAGGGTATTCGGTGCTGGCCTTGGCCCAACAAAATAAAGTTAAGCACAATACTGTCTATGGACACCTACATAAATTTGCAAGTTTAGGCTATAAGCTTGAGCATCCTGAAAGGCTTATTGAAGCAATGAACTTAGCCCCTGAATTATTAAACAAAGGGCTCGCAACCTTTGCCGAACTTGGAACTGAACGTTTAAAACCGGTATTCGATGCTTTAAATGAGCAAGTGAGTTACGAGCAATTACACTTATTAAGGGTGTTTTATTTACAGGGTTTATCTGCTTAGTTTTACTTTAAAACTTAGCACTTGCTAAAAATAGTGATTGACCAAAAATAAATAACATGCGAAATTTCACATATGTTTTATTTCATATGTGTCACTTATGGATCCTTGTACTTTTTTCAAATGTCTCGCTGATGATACTCGATTAAAATCAGTGCTTTTAATTGCTAAAATTAATGAAGCTTGTGTTTGCGATCTAATGGAGGCCCTTGAACTTGATCAACCTAAAACCTCTCGCCATTTAGCTCTGCTGCGCAAGTGCGGTATTTTAGCGGATGAAAGACGCGGTAAATGGGTGTACTACAAGCTACATCCTGCGCTACCGCAGTGGGCGCGAGAGGTTATTCTCAGCGCAGCTGCACATAACGATAATTATTTTAGTTCCACATTAAAAAAATTGATTGCATCGCAATCTTCAACCAACTCTTGTTGTTAATTAAAGGCCAACCCGTATGCAAGCAGCCATGAAAATTCTCTATATTTGTACCCACAATAGATGCAGAAGTATTTTATCTGAAGCCATAACCAACAGTATTGCAGGTGATGTTATTGAGGCAAAAAGTGCGGGTAGTCAGCCGGCTGGTGTGGTGCATCCCTTGTCGCTTAAGTACCTTGCTCAAACAGGTTACGGGATTGAAGGCTTAGAAAGTCAGTCCTGGCATGACTTTGCAGATTTTCATCCTGATGTCGTTGTCACTGTGTGTGACTCTGCCGCGGGGGAAACCTGCCCTTTATATTTTGATGATAGCCTAAAAGTGCATTGGGGCTTGAGCGATCCATCAAAAGTAGCGGGTGATGATGCCGCCATAGAACAGGCATTTTTGACTTGCATTGAGCAAATAGTTGTTCGGGTAAACCAGCTAAAAGTCCTTGCAGCAAAAGGCCTAGATAAAACTGAGCTTAAAGCGGCACTTGCTGCTTTGGGTGCTCACTAATGCCTGAACAAAACCCAAGTTTAGCCAATATTGAAAACAGCGTTTTTATTATTCCGAGTAAGGCTGATATGCAGAGCGCTCTGTCAGTCCATAAACCGCGAATATTGTTACTATATGGCTCATTAAGAGAGCGCTCATTTAGTCGCCTAGCAATAGAAGAGAGTGCCCGCCTGCTTGATGTTTTTGGCGCAGAAACACGTATTTTTAATCCCACAGGCTTGCCCCAACCGGATAGCGAAGACGAGTCACACCCCAAAGTAAAAGAATTACGCGAGCTAATGATTTGGTCTGAAGGACAGGTTTGGTGTTCACCCGAGCGCCATGGCGCGATGACGGGCATTTTAAAAAGTCAAATTGATTGGGTGCCCTTAAGTGTAGGAGGCGTTAGGCCGACACAGGGTAAAACCCTCGCCATTATGCAAGTAAGCGGTGGCTCTCAGTCATTCAATGCGGTGAACCAAATGCGGATTTTAGGCCGATGGATGAGAATGGTAACTATCCCCAATCAATCGTCGGTTGCCAAAGCGTTTTTAGAGTTTGAAGAGAACGGGCGCATGAAACCCTCACCGTATTACAACCGCATTGTGGATGTGATGGAAGAGTTGATGAAGTTCACTTTACTACTGCGTGACAATAAAGACTACTTGGTTGATCGTTACTCTGAGCGGGTTGAAACCGCAGAGCAAGTGAGTCAGCGCGTAAATCAAAAGTCACTTTAAGGAGCATATCATGGGATTGTTTGAGCGTTATTTGTCCGTTTGGGTAGGGTTGGCCATTATTGTGGGCATTATTGCAGGGACCCTGACACCTGATGCTTTTGCTATTATTGCAGAACTTGAATTCGCCCAGGTTAATATTGTTATTGCTGTCCTGATTTGGTTAATGATTTATCCAATGATGGTACAGATTGATTTTTCATCTATAAAAGACGTTGGTAAAAAGCCCAAAGGTTTAGTGCTAACCTTGGTGATAAATTGGTTAATAAAACCCTTTACTATGGCCTTCCTCGGTTGGTTATTTTTTAAAGTCTTGTTTGCCGATTGGGTTGACCCTACAACTGCAACGGAATACATCGCGGGGATGATATTACTTGGCGTTGCACCTTGTACAGCTATGGTATTTGTTTGGAGTCAAATGACCAAGGGAGATGCCAACTACACATTAGTGCAAGTGTCGATTAACGATATCATCATGATTTTTGCTTTTGCGCCCATCGCGGGTTTATTGCTTGGCGTGACTGATATCACTGTGCCTTGGGACACACTCTTGTTGTCAGTTGTACTCTATGTTTTGGTGCCACTTATTGCAGGGGCACTGACCCGTAAAAAACTCGACAACGGCGATGACCACTCCAAGGTCGATACATTTCTTCGCACCATGAAGCCATGGTCAATCGTGGGTTTATTAGCAACGGTGACGTTGTTGTTTGGCTTTCAAGCAGACACAATATTATCTAAACCCGAAGCCATAGTGCTTATTGCCATTCCCTTGCTGATCCAAACCTACGGGATATTTGCCATCGCCTATTGGTTAGCCAAGCGCATGAAGCTGCCGCACAATATTGCCGCGCCCGCGTGTATGATTGGCACATCTAACTTTTTCGAATTAGCCGTCGCGGTGGCAATTTCACTGTTTGGTTTACACTCAGGTGCGGCGCTGGCAACGGTAGTCGGTGTGCTGGTAGAAGTACCTGTTATGTTGTCGCTAGTATGGTTTGCTAATCGTACTCGGCATTGGTTTGCATAAACTAACCCTTAGTAAGATAAACTATTTGGTGGTGTTTAAAACCTCAGTTTTCTGCGAGATTTAAACGCCTTTATCTCGGCATTGTTCATCAGCAAACTCTAATTCAATAGTCGTATGCACAAATTCAAATGTGGCCAGTGATTCTTGCAACTGCTGTTTAAGGTTTTTTATTTGTGCAACGCTCAGCTCACCAGCTAAGACTAAGTGCACTGTCATAACACTGTTCGCCCCGTCTAATGACCAAATGTGAAAATGATGAATTTCGCTCACTTCCGGTTTAGATAAAAGCAGGTTTCTCACTTCTTTAACTTGCGCTTCATCAGGCGTGGCTTGCAAAAATAGGAATATGGTTTCTTTTAAATTACGCGCCACGTTAAATAAAATAAACAGGGTAAAACCAATAGACAATATCGGATCGAGTATGGGCCAAGGTTTAAACATCAAGACAATGGAGACAATTAATACCGCGACCCAGCCAAGCACATCTTCAAGTAAGTGCCAGTTGAGTACACGTTCATTTAATGAGTCGCCATCACTTAACTTGTAGGCCGCAAACCCGTTTACCGCGATGCCAAATATTGATAACAGCAACATACCTTCAGCCTCTGGCATCTCGGGGGCAGCGAGTCTAGGAATGGCTTCAAATAAAATCCAGATTGAGCCTACTGTGAGCACTAAGCCGTTAATCAACGCACCCAATAATGAAAAGCGTTTAAAGCCATAAGAAAAAGTACTATTAGCCTCTTTATCACTGATTTTATTAAGCACCCATGCGGTGCCAATCGACAAACTATCGCCCAAATCATGCACCGCATCAGCCATAATCGCGGTGCTGTTGGTCAGCCATCCACCAATAAATTCGATGATGGTAAACATGACATTGAGAAAAAACGCCCAGCCAATTCGTTTAGAGGCGCTAGAGCCACTATCGTGAGGGTCACTACCGTGAGGGTCACTACCGTGAGGGTCACTAACGTGATGGTGATGACTGTGGCCGTGACTGTGGTTATGCATGTTTTATTCTCTGGCTGGTGGCGTAGTTTTGCATCAATACAAGCATGGGTTTAGTTGTATCTGCCGTCAACTTATTCCTGCATCAGCCACTTAACCACGTTTTCGCGATGGGGGATTGAACCGCTGTGGACTAATTTTTGGTTGATCACCACAGCTGGGGTGCTCATAACGCCATAATTCATGATGACTTGCGGGTTTGTTTCCTTTTTGACTGAAACGTTTATATTAATTTCCTGGGCAATTTTTTCAATGACTTCAGCGGTTTTTGTGCATTTGGCACAACCACTGCCAAGTACTAGGATATTCTTCATATTGCATACCTTACAAAAAGGGAATAAATGCGTTAAAAATCCAACCAACAAGGGTAAACGCGATTAATAACATGACAAACAAAATGGCTAATAATTTCCATTGCATCACCTGTTTTAACAGGATGAATTCAGGAAAACTAGCCGCGACTGTACTCATACAAAATGCCAAGGCGGTACCCACAGGGAGACCATTGGTGATCAAACTCTCCATAACCGGAATAACTCCAGTCGCATTGGAATATAGTGGGATACCGAGCAATACTGCAGCAGGAACAGACCACCATTGACCTTCACCTAAGTTAGCTGTAATCCAGCCCTCGGGCACAAAGCCATGCAGGGCAGCGCCCAAACCCACGCCGATGATGACCCACAGCCACACCCGAGCAAATATCTCCTTAGACTCAGATATGGCGAATTTATGCCTATCGCTCAGCGTCAGTTTGACATTATCCTGGGATGAATCAGCTGTGCCTGAACTTGTTTGAGCGCGCTTTAATGCCTCAGCTGCAAATGATTGCAGCCAACGTTCAGCTTTAATCGTATCAAGGAATAATCCGCCCAATATACCTACTGACATGCCAATAAGCACATATAAAATAGTGAACTTCCATCCGAGTAAACTCATCAGTAATAGCACCGCCACTTCATTGATCAAAGGTGAGGTAATCAAAAATGCCATGGTGATCCCCACAGGAATACCAGCGGATGTAAAGCCAAGAAAGATAGGGATGCTTGAACACGAGCAGAAGGGCGTAATTGCCCCAAAAGCAGAGCCCATTAAATACCCGATACCACGATTTTTACCCGCCAGGTAATCACGTACACTTTCGATATTCAGCGATGAGCGTATCAGTGCAATCACATAAATCATTACGATCAACAGAACATATATTTTACTGACATCTTCAATAAAAAAATGCAGCGCATCACCCAGTTTGCTGTCAGGCGATAAACCCAAGATGGCATAAGTCAGCCAATCAGCGAAATCCGTGAATATTTTAAACATTGGCTCGGTCCAGTTCAGTGGTGACGGTAATAAGTTATATCAGCTAAGGTGGGTATTGATTCATCTGCAAAGCATACTTTTTTCTTAATTTTACATATTGACCTGTATCAACATTTTGAGTGGGTTTATTGAATATTTCTGTTTCGGGAAGTTTGCAGGATATGCAGCAATTGAGTGAGTGCTAATAAGATCATCCGGTAAAATATCTAAGTCACTTATAGTACTCACTGGAAATTCAAATCACTTTATTTGTGCATATTTTACTAAGTCTCAAAATAATTGAAGTGTCTTGAGTCGCAGGGAAGTTAACTTTATTTGCGTTGCCGACTGAGGATTTTCCTTTGCTACCTTATTCATTAAGCTGTATGTCTTGCAAATTTTCTATTAGATGCAGACAGCGTGGGCTGCTGCTCGCTTTGGGCTGATTCAAGCATGCTGATAGTAGACGTTTATCCTTCTTTATGCTTGACTGATCAATACCCTCATCCAGAGATAATATTCAACTGTTGTTAGCTAACATGCCTAATATCAAAGCTCATGATCACAATTTTTAGGGACAGACAGTGCGGATTATAGGTTGGTAGATGACTGAGCTTAAATTTGGATAGATGCTAAGCTAAACAATCAATCACCCAAAGAGGATAGTCAATGAGCAGTAATGCAGATATTAATAATCGGCCCGATTACGACGGTGTTATTAAAGATATTGCTGATTACGTATTAACTTTTGAGGTATCTAGTGAAGAAGCACTCGACACAGCGCGTAATTGTTTAATCGACACCTTAGGCTGTGGCCTGTTAGCGCTGCGTTTTCCGGAGTGTACAAAACATCTTGGTTCTATGGTGCAGGGTACGCTGGTACCAAATGGCTCGCGAGTGCCTGGCACATCTCTGATACTCGACCCAATCAAAGCCGCGTGGGACATTGGCTGCATTATTCGCTGGTTAGATTACAACGATACGTGGTTGGCGGCTGAATGGGGGCATCCATCGGATAATTTAGGCGGTATTCTGGCAGTGGCGGATTATTTGTCTCAAGTTAGCTTATCGAAGGGCAAGCCGCCGCTGGTGATGCGCGATGTACTTGAAGCCATGGTAATGGCTCATGAAATTCAAGGTGTGATCGCGCTAGAGAACTCCTTTAATCGGGTTGGTTTATGTCACGTATTATTAGTAAGAGTGGCCTCAACGGCGGTTGTTACTAAGATGATGGGCGGCAACAGAGAGCAAATCATGGCAGCAGTATCGCAAGCTTGGGTCGATGGCTCTGCGCTGCGCACTTATCGTCATGCACCAAACGCGGGCTCACGTAAATCATGGGCGGCGGGCGATGCTACCTCAAGAGCGGTGCGTTTGGCAGATATGTCGATGCGCGGTGAAATGGGCATACCCAGTGTGTTAACCGCTGCGCAATGGGGTTTTTATGCAGTTTCTTTCTCGAAAACAAACAAAGACCAAGTGCTGAAACCAGAGGCTGAACGCCAGCTTTCGTTTTCCCAAAACTATGGTTCTTATGTGATGGAAAACATCTTGTTTAAGATTTCTTTTCCTGCCGAGTTTCATGCACAAACTGCGGCAGAAGCGGCGGTTATTTTACATCCCCAAGTAAAAACTCGCCTAGCGGACATTAAAAAGATCGTGATCCGCACACACGAGTCGGCTATTCGCATTATTTCAAAAACAGGTTCGTTGGCCAACGCTGCAGATCGCGACCATTGTTTGCAATACATGGTTGCTGTTCCGTTGGTGTTCGGAAATTTGACCGCCGAACATTATGAAGACAATTTCCACACGACCCATCCAATAATTGATGAACTGCGTGACAAAATGGAAATAGTCGAAGATAAACGCTTTAGCGCAGAGTATTTACAAGCCGATAAACGCTCTATTGCCAATGCGATTCAGGTAATCTTCAACGATGGCAGCACAACACAAGAAGTGGTTGTAGAATATCCAGTGGGTCATCGCCGCCGTCGTGCAGAAGGGATCCCACTATTAGAGCTAAAATTCAAAGCCAACTTAGCCTCACGTTTTCCACCCCAGCAGTGCCAAGCTATCTTCACCCTGTGTAAAAATCAAGCCACACTTGAGAGTACGCCAGTAAACCGTTTTATGGACTTATTTGTTATTGGCTAAGTGTGCTTAAAGCCCTCATAAATCAAAGAAAAGACGCCAGATGGCAAAGGGCTCAGATCGAGTTCAGCATTAATAACTGAATGATAGTAGCCACAGAAGCACGAAGTATTTTTTTAAATTCCATATATCGAGTAAACCCCTGGCTACTTTAAACAATTCACTTGGTATAAAGTGCAGAAAATCTCTATAATCTCATCAATAGTATGAATATGTCATATTTTGGGAAAAGTGGTGTCAACAATCCGTAAAACGATTACCGTTGCTGACCAACAGGAAGAGTGGATAAAAAACCAAATCCAGTCTGGACGCTTTACTAATGATAGCGAATACATTCGTGCTTTGTTGCGTCAAGATCAGGAACTGAATAGCAACAACGATGGGATACGAAAAGCGCTTATAGAAGGCGAAAAAAGCGGAGAAGCGCAGCTGCTCAATGCTAACGAGTTTAAAGCAAAAATGGCCGCTAAATATGTCTGAATTTTGGATTATCCCAAAAGCAGAATAAGATTTAGAATCAATTTGGATGTACTCCTTTGAGCATTCGGGTCAAGAAAAAGCCAATCAATACATTGATAGTTTATACTCAGCTTTTGGTGAAATGACGAGCTCTTCTAAACTCTCAATTTCATGCGATCACATTAGAGTTGCTTATTGATTTTGTCGTGAGGGTCAACACCTTATCTATTTCAAAGTTAGCCATTATGACATTGTGATTATTCGAATTTTGCATGAGAGCATGTTGCCTAGTATTCATCTTTAACTTTTAACCTACACTGGAACGCTTTCTTGAATATATCCGAGCTACTTTCTCCAATTAATTCTTTTCTTAAATGTCAAACTCCACAAAGCTGGATAGACGAGGCAATCAAACCCGAGAACCTCGCAGATCTAATGCGTGATCATGCTAATTGCGAGCTTAAAGCCGCACAAACTGCATTGTTTCTAATTCGTCGTTATGCGGTTGATAAAGACAATTCTGATGCTTTATTGGCGTGGTTAAAGCCCTATGAAGATTTTGTTTATCGCCGTGATTTTGTAGGGAGTTTTAGTGGTAAACATGCTGGTTTATCTAAGGCGGTCAAAGCACGTGAGGACGTTAGTTTTGGAACTGAGTTGGTCGATAAAATGGTGTTATTGATTAAAGAAGAATTACACCATTTTCAACAAGTACTTGACCTTATGGCTGCCAGAGGCATTGAATATTCTAACGTAAGGGCAGGGCGCTATGCTAAGGGTTTGATGAAGCATGTGCGCACCCACGAGCCTGCAGCGCTGATTGATAAACTTATATGCGGTGCGCTGATTGAAGCACGTTCTTGTGAGCGTTTTGCCGCATTAGCCCCTTATTTGGACGACGACTTGAATAAGTTTTACGTGTCTTTATTGCGGTCTGAAGCGCGACATTTTCAAGACTATTTGGCGCTCGCTGAAAAGATTGCTGAGCAAGACATTAGCGAAAGAATTAGTTATTTTGCCGAGATAGAAGCTCAACTGATGCAGTCACCGGATCCAGAATTGAGATTTCATAGTGGTGTACCGACAGCCGCTTAATTGCATCGCAAAAAACCTTAAAAGTCATTGTTTTGATAAGTATTAGCCATATCTGCAGCGATGACATTGTCCTTTAATAGGTGCCGCGATAAATATGCTCATCTTTTAAGGTGACTTTGGTCGCACTCCACATTGCGTCAGCTGGAATGTAGTCAGTGGCGGCGGCTATCACTTTATTCGAAGGCACTTCAATTAATCTTAAATTTACCATGGTGCTTTGTTCCATCACGGTATAGGTGCCTGTGAGAAAGTAATCGGCTTTTACTTGGGTGTTTAGGCTGTCAATGTCTCGGCTTAACATCGCATCATATTGATTACCAATTTTAATCGTTCCCCTCGTTTTATATTCAAGGACATTCAAACCCGCTTGGGTGGCTAAGGTTAATAAACTTTCTTGAACTTGCAGGCCAAACTCGGGATTAGCTGGCAAATTATTTCCGCTTTTAAGGCTGGAAGGTAAAATTGTGCCCACCGCAATGGATTTTTTCAAGTCAATGTTGTTGGCTGTGGCCAAAAGTTGACGGGTTAGTTGCTCGACATAAAAATGCATATATTGCGGTTTATTGGTGCTTTGCGGGTTTATTTGAGATTGCGTGGTTTGATTCTGCTCAGTGTTAAAGGCTAAGTTCGAACAACTGTTCAACATTGTGCTGACAAGTAGCAATAAGATAAATTTTTGCATAAGCGATTAATCACTTTTGATTAATAAGTAATAGCTAAAGCTTAGCAATTACCGTGCACAAATTAGCCATTACCTTGGGAAAATTAAGTAAAAACTGATTTTAGTCTGTTTTATTTTATGGGCCTGCAGAATCACTGTTGTAAAAGCTAGCGATGCGAACAGTACTTATGCGATCTCTATTAGTTAAGTTGTTGTTGAAATTATTCAGCAACAATAGCTTTCTATACAACAAGATAACTAATTTTGGAAACCTAATGAACCTAGTCAAACTCTATCGTCCCTGGCAAAATGCGCTGGATAAAACTTTAGTATTAGAAGGTATTGCCCCTTTATTATTGCGACTTTACTTGGCTCCGATCATGCTCCAAGCCGGTTATAATAAACTTTCTGCATTTGACAACACCGTGGATTGGTTTGGTAATGCCGAATATGGTTTAGGCTTGCCATTACCTTTTTTGCTAGCGTCTTTGGCCATTGGTGCTGAATTATTGGGCGGGGTATTGTTGTTGCTGGGTTTAGCGACGCGCTGGATTTCAGTGCCCTTGATGGTCACCATGTTGGTGGCGATATTGACTGTGCATTGGCCTAATGGTTGGGCAACGATAGCTGATGCTTCTAGTTGGCTATCTGATGGCACTATTTTATTCAATGAGTCTGTAATGAGTGCACCAGAAAAACTGAGCGCAGCAAAATACCTATTGGCTGAGCACGGCAACCAAGATTGGTTAACATCAAGTGGCAATGTTGTGATACTTAATAACGGTATAGAATTTGCCGTTACTTACTTCATTATGCTGCTGTCTTTATTTTTTAGTGGTGGTGGCAAATATAGCAGTGTTGACTACTTTGTCGCTCGCAGACTGCTTAAATAAGATTAGGCTCAGGGCTATAAAAAATAGTCTCTAATTTGAATTTAAGTGTGTTGTAGCACAATAGTGATTTTAGTAGCTTCATTATTTTCATAAGTTGCAGCTTCATGGCTGATGACGGCCGGGTTCTGATAATAGTCTAAACACCCTTTTATTAGACCTATGGCCAAATCTTGCAAATGGCGTGACGACACATAATAAAGCACCAGCGACTGCTCATCTGTTTGCTCATAATAAAAACGCGGTAATTCAGCGTCTGGGTAGAGCTTTTTAACTTCAACATGAATGTACAAATCCACTTTTTTTAAAAAATCAAAAGCATGTTGAGGCTCTTTAAAAAAAGCTGGAAACATCTCAGTAAAGCGCACAAACAGAAAGCGACCAAAAGCTTCCAATAAATCAGGTACGGGAATGTTTAGATGTTCGCTAAGGTTAACCGTCATCCGCACAATTTCTTTATGGTCATAAGTGCCGACTGAGGTATAGGCACCATGATTGGGCAATTCACTTCTTTCAATAATTAAATCTAGAGTCTCAGGTGAAAATACGTCTTCTACCATGGTCATAAATTCAGTAAAAACGACACCTTTCATCTTTTTAGCCCATTTTTAAGTAGTTTCGTAAGGAGTCGGAAATGCGTCCCGAATTGAATGGCTTGACGATAAAGCCACTGGCTCCATTTTTAATCGCATCCATCACGTTTGCTGAGGAGTTTTCTCCTGACACCATCACAACCATGGTTTTCTTTGATTGTTTTTTGATCTTCTTTAATATCTCTAGGCCATTAATATCGGGTAACTCGATGTCCAGATAAACGAGATTTATTTTTTTAAGTTCGATAATATCCAATACCTCTTTTCCCTTAGATAAGGTAAAAAACTGAGGTTCGAGAGGGATGTTGTCATCATTAATACTTGCCTTAATGGCACTTTTTAAAAGTTCACGAGTAAATTCAACGTCATCTACCATAAGAATATTAATATTTTGTAGCACTACATTCCTCACTCTTTAAAATTTGCTCAATCAAAGCCATCACATTATCAATTAAAACGGCTACCTCATCAAACTGTTTGCTTCTAATTGAAGTTAAAGCAATATTTGCCAGATCAGTTAATGAGTCATAACCGAAATTTCCGGCGCTGCCCTTTATAACATGTAAAATTTTTACAAGGTCTGTAAAGTTGTCTATTTCCATTAATAGTTTCATTTGCTGATATTGGATTACTAATGTATTGATAAAAATGGGTTTTAACTCATTTATTTTAGTATCGAGTGACGACTTTAAGGCTGACTGCATTTGTTTGTTTGCAGCAGAATGGTTTAGATGTGTTTTTAATACTTGATAGAGTTTAGATAAGTTTAGCGGTTTGGTGAGGGTGCCCTCAAACCCCAATTGCATATATTCAGCAGTGTCACTGCGCATTACATTGGCAGTTAGAGCATAGACGGGCTTGTTATAGCCTAATTGTAAAAGTCCCTTTAGCGCTTCTTTTCCGTCTAGTATCGGCATTTGAATGTCCATCAAAATCAAATCAAATTCTGCTGACAGTGCCATCTCAATCGCTTGTAAGCCATTCTCTGCTAAAGTAACTTGCGCGCCGGTAACTTCAAGCTGACTTCTTATCAGTTGTTGATTGGTATAAGTATCTTCAACCAGTAAAATGGCGCCGCTGAGGTTTGGAATATGTGCTTGGTTTGTATTATTTTCGGGGCTATTAGCAAGCGAAAGATCAGAGCAACTGCCTTCTAGTTGGTGTGCGACAATTGAGGCGGTAAATTCACTTCCAATGTTTAATTCAGAGGATACTGTCAGCTTTCCTCCCATTAATTCGGTAATGTCTTTAGCAATACTGAGTCCTAATCCTGTTCCACCATATTTGCGCGTTATACTAGCGTCAGCCTGTTTGAAACTGTCGAATATCGATTCTTGGTGCTCCAATGAAATGCCTTCTCCAGAATCTTTAACCGTAAAAATTATTCTATTGGCCTCCCATTCGGTTTTAACCCTAAAGCTGATTTCACCAGAGTGAGTAAACTTAATCGCATTTGACAGTAGATTATGTAGCACCTGTTTGATTCGGGTTGGGTCTGAAACAATCCATTGTGGGATGCCGCCGATGATTTCAAAAGTCAGAGATAGATTTTTGAAATTAGCATGAACCTGATGTAATTCTTTTAATTGCACAATTAAATGGGGCAAATTAAAACGATAATGTTCAATAATTAAATTGTGGGTTTCTATTTTACTTAAATCTAGAATTTCACTGAGCAAATCAGTTAAATGGCGGCCATTGTCTATTATTGTGCCAAGATGACTGTCGGTTTTTTGTGGGTCAGGTTTGTCACGCAGTAATAGTTCTGCATATCCAATTATGGCTGTGAGTGGCGTGCGTATTTCATGGCTCATATTGGCTAAAAATTGGGATTTTGCTAAATTTGCTTGATTGGCTTTTTCAGTGGCTTTAACTGCTTCTTTTGTGCGTAATTCAACTAAGTCTTCTAAGTGTATTTTGAGGGATTCTAATTCTTTATTGCGCTCATAAATCTCGCGAGACTTCTCCTCTAGCAACTGCTCTGCAGTCTGTCTGGCTTGTTTCTCTCGAACATAGCGTTTTTCAAATACATTATCACTCATCTATGATCCCTTGATCGTTTTGTTGATGTGTAGGCAGAAATTAAAAACATGTTGTGGGCCACCAAATTTTAGATAAATTGTAAAGTTATTGGCCTAAAATTGCTAAAGTCATCATACTTACATCTTTCAAGTAATAGTTACATGGAGCAGATTATATGCAAGCTTTAGAATTATTGTTAAATAGAATGTCTCAACCTCGTTTGCAAAAACCTGCGCCCTCAGAACAAGAATTACAAAATATTATTCACGCCGCCATGCGTGTGCCAGATCATGCTAGCTTAACGCCGTGGAAATTTATCGTTTGTCAGGAAGCCGGTTTGTCCCGTTTAGGTGATGTGTTCGAGCAAGCTGCCCTAGAAGAGCAATTATCAGAAAAAGAAGTACAGCGTGCGCCGCAATTAGCGCAAAGAGCTCCTTTGATAATCGCTGTCATTGCCCGATATCAAGAGCATGAAAAAGTGCCGTGGGTAGAGCAGGTGGCTTCTGCAAGTTGTGCCGCCTATGCGATGCAATTGGCTGCTAAATCCCAAGGTTATGATAATGTGTGGCGCACTGGCGTTTATGCACAAAGTAAAGTAGTTAAAGATGCTTTTGGCTTAAAAGAGCAAGATGAAATTGTTGGGTTTTTATATATTGGTACGAGTAACGCTGACCCAATAAGCCGCCCGTCTAAAAGTAGTTTTGACTTTGTCGAGCACTGGAATTAAGCACTAGTGTTTACCTTATGTTAGTAAAAAGGGACTAATCTTCTTTGCTTAGTCCCTTTTTCTTTACTCTTGCTCGTCGTCTTCGTCCTGTTCAATGTCTTCTATTATCGCTCTAGGCTTGCGTTTAAGAGGCGTATTGCCTGCATCCACACCTTGCATGGTATTCACCCGTTTTTGCGCAGGTTTAGCTATTTTAGGCGTGTCAACTTGATTGGACTTTTTGCTGGAATCATTTTGCCCTAGGTCGAGTTTAGCCTTGTTTACCCTTGGCCCTTTAAATTTGGCGACTAATCCCTCGATTTGACTAAATTCAATGCTTTGATTTAATAGCGCTTTAATTTCAATATAACTGGGCCAATCTTTAGGACCGACAAAAGAAACCGCTTCGCCTTTATTACCGGCTCGACCGGTACGACCCACTCGATGCACGTATTCATCGGCTAACTTAGGCATGTCAAAATTAACCACCAAAGAGACATTTAATAAATCTAAGCCTCGAGATGCGATATCGGTTGTTACTAGAATGTGTTGCTGACCACGACTAAATTCGTTCATGATGTTACTGCGTTGCGACTGACTCAAGTCTCCGCTAAGAGCAATACTGTGCATACCTTGTTCGTTTAGCAGCAGTGATAAACGCTCAGTGTCGCTGCGGGTCGCGGTAAAAATAATGATTTGACGATAGGTTTTTTCCGCGATTATTTTGTTTAACAGTGTTTCTTTGTGAGTTACGTGGTCAGCTAAATAGAAACGCTGTTGAATATCGGTATGCTCTTCGCCTGATGAGCCCACACTGATCCTTTGTGGTGCTTTGAGCAGAGTTTGGGTCAAGTAGTGCAGTTCGGCATTGTCGAGGGTGGCTGAGAACATCATGGTCTGGCGTTTTCTGTGATCCGCGGCCTTGTGGATCAACTTTAATTGCGGCGCAAAACCAAGGTCTAACATGCGGTCAGCCTCGTCTAGTATCAACAATTCTAATCCGTTCAAATACAGTGATTTGCCGGCAATATGGTCGGCGACCCGTCCTGCGGTGCCCACAATAAAATGGGGATAATGTTTTAAGGCTTTAACTTGGTCATTAAAATTTTCGCCGCCTAAGATTAATGCGGCACGTAGAGACTGTTTACCTAACAAACCTTTTAACTGCAAAAATACTTGTTTAGCCAATTCACGGGTTGGTGCCAAGATTAAAACGCGTGGATCGCGGCGACTCAAGGGTGGTTTGGTTAAAATACGATGAACGGCGGGTAATAAAAACGCTAAGGTTTTACCCGAGCCGGTTTTTGAAGATGCAATTAGGTCGCGGCCTAAGAGGCCATAGGGGATGGCTAATTGCTGGATCTCGGTAGGGTCATTTAGACCCTTAAGATCCAGCGATTTTAATAAGGAATGGTGCAGTGGTAAGTCAGTAAATTGCAAAAGGTCTATCTCTAATACGTTAATATTGCAATTATACTCAGCAAAGTCCCTTTAGTGGGAACTAATTTTAAACTTGCATCTCTGGCGTAGCATCTTTTACCACTAATTTGCCTGCTGTTTTGCTTTTAATTTCTTCTACTGTGACACCAGGTGCTCTTTCGATTAGATGAAAAGCGCCGTCTTTTACTTCCAAAACCGCAAGATCAGTAATGATGCGATTAATGCAATTAACGCCGGTAAGCGGCAAAGTGCAGGCTTCAAGTAGCTTTGAATTACCGTGTTTATCGGCGTGGGTCATGGTGACTATGATGTTACGGGCACCTGCCACTAAGTCCATCGCACCGCCCATTCCTTTGATCAATTTGCCGGGTATCATCCAAGAGGCTATATTGCCTTGGCAGTCTACTTCAAACGCGCCCAGTACAGTAAGATCCACATGACCGCCGCGGATCATGGCAAAACTTTCTGCCGAACTAAAAATCGACGCTCCTGTTGCGGCAGTGACTGTCTCTTTGCCTGCATTGATCATATCGGCGTCAACTTGCTCTTCTGTTGGATAGCGGCCCATGCCAAGTAAACCATTTTCTGACTGCAACATAACTTCCATACCTTCTGGCACGTAGTTAGCCGCAAGGGTAGGAATGCCAATGCCAAGATTAATATAGTCACCATCACAAAATTCTTGGGCGACTCGTTTGGCGATTTGTTCTCTATTTAATGCCATAAGATTGTCCTTTTTTATATTGATGATGAAGAAAGAACTTTACGTTCAATACGTTTTTCAAATTTGCCGACGATGACACGGTCAACATAGATACCGGGAGTATGGATTTGACTCGGGTCAAACTCACCTGGCTCAACTAATTCTTCTACTTCTACTACGGTGATTTTGCCTGCTGTGGCCGCCATAGGATTAAAGTTTTGTGCGGTGTGGCGATAAATGCAATTGCCATAACGATCGGCTTTCCAGGCTTTAACAATGGCAAAGTCACCGGTAATCGATTCTTCCATAATGTAAGGGCGGCCATTAAATTCGCGGACTTCTTTGCCTTCACTTACGGGCGTACCGTAACCAGTGGCAGTGAAAAAAGCAGGAATACCCGCACCACCTGCGCGCATTTTTTCAGCTAAGGTGCCTTGTGGTGTGAGTTCAACTTCAAGTTCACCGTTGAGTAATTGCTGCTCAAACAGAGCATTTTCACCGACATAGGAAGAGATCATCTTTTTGATTTGTTTTTGCTCAAGTAGCAAACCCAGGCCAAAACCATCAACACCACAATTATTCGACACAACCGTTAGTCCAGTGGTGCCCATTGACTTAATTTGTGCAATTAAGCCCTCAGGGATACCACACAATCCAAACCCACCGGCAATAATGGTCATATTATCTGTTAAGCCAGCCATTGCTTCTGCATAGGAATGAACAACTTTATTAAATCCAGCCATTTTGTTACCCAATTAATAATTTGTTAATACAGTGTAAATCTTAATTTATAATAGTAAAATTGAATTAATGACTCAATTGATAAATAAAATCTATTAATGAAACTGAATATTTCCTATCGACAATTGCAGGCTTTTATTTGCGTGGCTAAGTGCGCGACTTTCGCTGAAGCAGCTGAAAAAATGTTTTTATCTCAGCCGGCTTTATCCAGTGCGATTAAAAAAATGGAAACTCAACTGGGTGGAGCATTGTTTAATCGCACAACACGTAAGGTTGAGTTGAGCCCAGAAGGCGCGACATTCTTACCGGTGGCTTTGCGTTTAATGAACGACTGGGATGAGGCGTTTAACGATCTACACAATTTATTTGCCCTAGGTCGCGGTAAACTGGCTATTGCGGCCATGCCCTCGTTTGCTGCCGGACAGCTACCCAAAATATTACAACGCTATCAAGGGCAATTTCCCAATATTAAATTATCTATCGCTGACATCGTGATGGAATCGGTTTACAAAGAGGTGAGGGAAGGTCGGGTAGAAATTGGTTTTACCTTTGAACATGAACGTCGAGAAGGTACGGTATTTTATCCGCTTTTTAGCGATAGTTTTATGGTGATTTTTCCTAGTCAGCATCCTTTAGCTGAGCTTGCGAAAATAGAATGGCAGGACATTGTTAGTTATCCCTTTGTGGCGATGAATAAAGACTCTGCGATGCGCGGATGGATAGACAATCATGTACATCAACTAGGTTATAGTTTGAATGTGGTTGCTGAAGCTGGCCAATTAGCGACATTAGGTCAATTTGTAAGTCACGGTCTTGGGGTGTCTGTTGTACCTTGTTTATGCCAAAAACAAATGGCAGGTAGCGGTTTGTTGTCTAGTGCACTTAAGGACAGTGGTTTGAGTAAACAAGTAGGCATGATTAAATCAAGCCGTAGCAATTTATCGGTGCCTGCAGAGGCATTTTGGTTGTGGGTGGTAAAAAATATCAAGTCTCTCACTTAAAAAGGCGGTGCCTTTGAAGCAGAATAAATAAAGAGAAAGTTAAAAAGACACCATTACCATTTCTTTTTCTCAGCAAATAATTCGTCAAGTTCGTTGCGTTCGGATTCTTGTTTCTTTTTCACATCAGCGCTGTTGGCAGTGCGCAAGTTATCTTGAATATTGCGTAACTGCTCTTCCAATTGCGCTTGTCTGGTCATGGTATAGTCATCCTGTGTGGGTTGAGCAGCTAAGGCTCCAATGGCTTTTTCTAAACATTGTCTGGCAGAGCCCATTTGATTGTTTTTTACGGCCACTTCACCGCGGCGAATTAAGGTATCTACGTTTGCTCTTAATTGCATGCGTTCCATTTGTTTATCTTCTTGCACAAATACCCGACTGTCTACTTTGCCTCGTTTAAATTCTGAACGTAGAACGGCACGCATATTTTTGATGCCACGGATGAATTGCAGCACTTGTTTATCATTTTGTGGCAGTTGAAAAGCATCTTCTGCAGGCGGTGCTTGCTCCAGATTCAGCGCTTTCATTGTGCCTTCGTAGGTTTGAATTCGATCTTTGATATCGTTTGCCGTAGGTTGCAAGTGATTGATCATCTTCAAACTAAACAGTGCTCTGCGTTGCAAAATAAACAACAAACGTTGTGACACAGGAATATGTTGCGCCGCCAGCAGCGTCGCTTCAGTGTCATCCACAATGGACTTATGTTTAGTTAATTCGTTGCGTCTTTCTAATTCTGCTTTGTTACGATGCTGCTGAACTGCATTCACAATAACGGCAATCAAAACCAAGGCAATAATTAAAATAACAATTATAGGAAACACGTAATAATTCTCATCAATACTCTTTACTAAATAGGGGGGGCATCATTAGGTTATCGTTACAAGTTTACGGTAACTTTAACGTAAATACACTGCCACCCAAAGAACCGCCATTTTTAAGGTAAATACAGCCCTGTTTATCATCGTTGGTATGGGCTTGTGCGATCAGGCGAGCAAAGAATAAACCTAAGCCTGTTCTGCCTTGGCTAATGTCAAAATGTTGCATCTTGATATCAACGGCAGCTAACATCGATTCAGGGTAACCAGGGCCATCGTCTTCTAGAGTAAATATCAAATAACCATCTTCAGTGTAAACACTGAGTAGAATGTTAAGTTTAGTGTAGCGCATGGCATTAATTAACATGTCATTGAGCAAGATACAGATTAAATCTGCATCAAGAAACCACGCTAGATTTTCAGTTTGCTTAACCTTTAAATTAATTTTTTTATGCTGTAAATAATTTTCATTGCTTGCGAGTATTTCATCCACAATATCTTCAACATAGTGTTGGTCAATATTGACTGGCAAACTATTTAATCCTGCTCGGTACAGCGACAGGAGTTGCACTAAACCAGTATTTAGCCGCGACGCTTCATAGTGTGCTGAGGCAAGATGGTGTCGCGTAGATTTATTTTTAGTGTCTATTGAATCAGTTAAATTTTCAATTGACTGCATCAGCAAACACAAAGAATTTTTCATATCATGAACAGCTGATGCCAATACCGTCGCAAAATCTATGCTGTTATCAATATTTTTCATAGGCATAATCAATTAATTTTAAGATCTTTGAATACACTAGCATATAACTGGAGTACTCTTTATGTGACAATAGTTTATACCATCTTTTAACATGAAAATCGTTCATAGCTGCGCTATTTTTAGTTTCAAAATAAAATAGTTAAGAATAAAAACGTTGATTTGTTAGAATCTGGTGGAATTCAGTTTGTCGTCGTTATATAACCTTTAACTATAAAGAACGTCCGTAGGTCAACTTCAAGGCTCCACCATGAAATTACAACAACTTCGTTACATCGTTGAGGTATTAAATAATAATCTCAATGTCTCCGCAACAGCAGAAAGTTTATATACCTCACAGCCAGGTATCAGTAAGCAAGTGAGAATGTTGGAGGACGAACTTGGTGTACAGATTTTTGGCCGTAGCGGCAAACATCTCACCCATGTAACGGATGCTGGCCAAGATGTTATCAATATCTCTCGAGAAATATTGGCCAAAGTTGAAAGTATCAAAGCCGTATCACGTGAGCATACCTTACCTGATCAAGGTAAATTAAATATTGCCACTACTCACACTCAAGCACGTTATGCTTTGCCTGATGTGATCAAAGGCTTTATGAACAAATACAGTAAAGTTTCTTTGCATATGCACCAAGGTACGCCTTCGCAAATTAGTGATTTAGCCGCAAAAGGCGAAGCTGATTTTGCCATAGCGACCGAAGCTTTACATTTATACAACGATTTGGTGATGTTGCCCTGTTACCACTGGAACCGCAGTATTATTGTTAACCGCGATCATCCGCTGGCCAAAAAAACCTCAATTGAAATAGAAGACATTGCCAAATATCCTTTGGTAACTTACGTCTTTGGTTTTACTGGACGCTCAGAACTGGATCATGCTTTTAGTAAAGCAGGCCTTGAGCCCAAAATAGTCTTTACTGCCACTGATGCCGATGTCATTAAAACCTATGTGCGTTTAGGTGTGGGGATTGGTGTTATCGCGTCGATGGCGGTTGATGAAAAGTTAGACTCAGATCTGGTTAAAATAGATGCCAGTCACTTGTTTGAATACAGCACTACCAAAATTGGCTTCAGAAAAGGTTCGTTTTTACGCAGTTACATGTACGACTTTATTGAACGTTTTGCGCCACATTTAACCAAAACAGTAGTCGAAAAAGCCATGATGCTTAAAAATAATGAAGAAGTAGAAAAAATGTTTAAAGGTCTAACTCTTCCGGTGAAGTGAGAGTAGTTGCGAGCCGCGAGCCGCGAGCTTCGAGTGAGTAGCGTTAAGCAAAAAACCAAAACGGTGTCATTGATTAAATGACACCGTTTTTTGTTGACACAATAAAGTACACTTAAAATACTTTGCGACGCTCGACGCTCGACGCTCGACGCTCGACGCTCGATGCTCGATGCTCGATGCTGCTTTTATCAACACTCAATAATATTAACCGCCAAGCCACCACGGGCCGTTTCTTTATATTTTGACTTCATATCATTGCCTGTGTCCCACATGGTTTTTATCACTTTGTCGAGGGATACTTTGTGGGTGCCGCTGCCTCTGAGCGCTAAGCGGGATGCATTAATAGCTTTAATCGCCCCCATAGCATTGCGTTCAATACAAGGCACTTGCACCAGTCCGCCAACAGGATCGCAAGTCAGACCTAAGTTGTGCTCCATGCCTATTTCTGCGGCGTTTTCAACCGCTTCCACAGAGCCGCCAAGAATTTCAGTTAAGGCACCTGCTGCCATTGAACACGCCACGCCTACTTCGCCCTGACAGCCTACTTCGGCCCCAGAGATTGAGGCATTTTTTTTGTAGAGAATGCCGATAGCCGCCGCAGTTAGTAAATAGCGACTGACAATTTCTTGGTCAACGGGTCTAACAAACTTATTGAAATAACACAGTACCGCCGGAATAATACCCGCAGCACCATTAGTGGGGGCGGTAACTACTCGGCCACCTGCGGCGTTTTCTTCATTAACGGCTAAAGCGAACAAATTAACCCAGTCCATCGCAATCATAGGGTCGGCAGTTTGCTCACTTTGCAAACGCCGATAAAGTCCCGGGGCACGACGAGTCACTTTTAAACCGCCAGGTAAGATGCCTTCACTGTTAATACCAACTTGCACACATTCGTACATGACTTGCCATATATGCCAAAGCTTTTTGATAACATCTGCTTTGGGTTGAAATACTTGTTCGTTTTTCATCATTAAAGAGCTGATTGTGAAACCTTGCTCTTTACATATTGCTAGGAGTTGGGCCGCACTGGAAAAATCATAAGGAACTTTTTGCTCTTCATGCAGTAATACCGCTATTTTTTGCTCAGCAAAATCTTGTTCACGAATAATAAATCCACCACCAATAGAAAAATAGGTTTGTGAAAATAACGGTAACTTGCCCTGCATAGCATGCAAAGTCATGCCATTGGCATGTAACTTAAGAGTTTTACGACGGTGAAAAATGATGGCATCTTCGTGAGGAAAACGAATATTTTTTGTCCCCCCTAGACTCAGTGTTTGGCTACTTTGAATTTGTGCGAGGTAACCTTCTACCAAGCTACTATCAATAGTTTCAGGGGCATGGCCTAATAAGCCTAAAATAACGGCCTTACCGGTGCCGTGTCCTTTACCGGTTTGACCCAGTGAGCCAAATAATTCGGTTTTAACCTCTGTAGTTTGCTCAAATAATCCCGCTTCTTGCAACTCGTCGCAAAAGGCTTTTGCCGCGCGCATTGGTCCAACAGTATGAGAACTTGAGGGGCCTATACCTATACTAAACATATCAAAAACACTGATCATAAAATTTCTTCGTTACCTCTAATGTACTAATTGTGCGCGGAATAGAGCGTGTCGACAATAACTTAGTCGTTTACAAGAGAATAACATCTTGCCCTCAAGCGTAAAGAATTGTTGCTACTGGCACTAGATATAAAAGTGATTGGTTAAATTGCGCACAAATGCGGCTGTGGCCCCCCAGATATTTTTATCTTGCCATGGAATAAAGTAGATAGGGTATTGGGCATTTTTGCGTTTTACCCAATGAATTAGATGGTTATTTTGGTCAAGCAGATAATTTAAGGGCACCTCAAAGGTGAGGGACACTTCATTGTCATCAAGTCTTAAATTGACTGGAGACTGAATAAAACCAATGTAGGGTACGACTTCAAAACGACTAACTGTGCGATAGCGCGGTAAGCGGCCAACGATTTCAACTTGACTAGGTTCTATGCCTATTTCTTCATGGGTCTCTCGAAGAGCGGTATGGATCAGATCATCATCCGAAAGTTCTTGTTTACCTCCTGGAAAACTGATCTGCCCACCATGATGTTTTAAGTGGGCTGCTCTGACAGTAAACAGTACTTTGAGGCAATCCGGATATTCTATAATAGGTATTAAAACTGCTGCGGGACGACCCAGCTCTGGCAGTGGAAAATCGTGTTCAGGTATTATTTGCCTAATATGGTGAAATTGATTTAGAAACTGTAATTTGTTCATCATATATTAGCTCATGTCGTATCAAATCACTTTACGCTAAGCTTGCAAGTAAAGGCAATATTTTTGCTACTTTATCCAGACTTTCTTGATATTCCTCCAAGGGTTGAGAATCAACTACAATACCCCCTCCAGCCCAACAATAAATATTCCCTCGTTCACACAACAGAGTGCGAATGCAGATATTAGTATCCATATCTTGGCGAAGACCAAAATAGCCTATGCTGCCACAATAAATATTACGTTTGTGAGGCTCCAGTTCGTCGATAATTTGCATAGCACGTATCTTGGGAGCACCGGTAATGGAGCCGCCCGGAAAGGCTCCTTGGAAAAGTGCATAGGCGGAACTGTTTTCGGCTAATTCACCCGTCACAGTACTCACTAAATGATGGACAGCGGCAAAGCTTTCAATTTGAAACAAACTTGGCACTTTTACTGAGTGAGGTTTGCAATGTTTACTCAAATCATTGCGCAGCAAATCAACGATCATTAAGTTTTCGGCTCGATCTTTTTCAGCTGATAATAGTTGCTCAATGGCCAGTTGATCAGTCACGGGGTCTTCTGAGCGAGGGCGAGTGCCTTTAATTGGTTTTGTTTCTACATGGCCATTTTTAAGCGCTAAGAAACGCTCAGGCGAAATGCTCAAAATACAACAATCGGGCAAACGGATAAATGCTGAAAATGGCGCATTGTTGGCCTTAGTAAGTGCCGTATAAGCCTGCCACTCATCGCCTTCGTAAGCGGCACTAAAACGTTGAGCAAAGTTAATTTGATAACAGTCACCAGCATGCAAATAATCATCAACGTGGCGCAGTTTGTCTTGATATTGCTGTGACGTCATGTTCGCTTGCCACGGGTTTAGAAGTTTAAAGTGGCTACTTGCTTTTGGTGTTTCGAGTAAGTTTTCAATAAACTGCGTGCTCGGATGAGGGTAGTTGTCAGCCACACACAGATAAAAGATACCTTTTTTTCTATCTTTAATCAGGCTCCAACTATAAATGCCAACGGCCATATCCGGCGCGTTATAATCCCCTTGCCTATGTGCAGGCAAACGTTCAAAACAGTGACTTAAGTCATAGCCAAAGTAACCTAAAGCACCGACTAAAAATGGTAATTCACTCTGCTCGTTTGGTGAGACTTGCAGCGTGTGGAAATAGTGTTGTTGTAGTTGTTCTATTAGGCTTAAAGGATTGCCATCGTTTACGTAAGCTTCACCATCATTTTGCCAAACCGTATTTATTTTATCTTTATTGGTAATGGTGGCGATGGGCTCAGCTACCATAATATCAAAGCGCGCATCCACGTGTTGGCTGTTGGCTGAGTCTAACAACATCGCCCAAGGCTGGTGTGAAAAGAAGGCAAACAGTTCACTGAGTTTGACAGAAGATGGAATAGCCAAGGGGGAAAATGTTAACTGAGGCGCTTGATTTTGAGACATGAAATTTATCGATAACCTGAATAATAATTAATCAACACAGTTACTTAGCTTTAATTCACTGGTTTTGATTGCAATATTGTGTTGATTTATCATGGAGCTAATTTTCTGCAGAGGGTATCATATTGTAAATCAGTGAACGACATCTGTTGTTCAATTAACTTTGGCAAATTAAGAGGCAACTATGGCAGTTATCCGTCAGCAAGACTTTATCGATAGTATCGAAGATTCATTGCAATATATTTCCTATTACCATCCACTTGATTACATCAAAGCAGTAGAAAAAGCCTATAACAAAGAGCAAAGCCAAGCCGCAAAAGATGCTATGGCACAAATTTTAATAAATTCGCGTATGTCTGCCGAAGGCAAACGTCCTTTGTGCCAAGACACTGGCATAGTTACCTGTTTTGTCAAAGTGGGTATGGCAGTGCAGTGGGACCGCACGGATATGACAGTACAAGAAATGGTGGATGAAGGAACACGTCGCGCTTATTTGAATCCCGATAATCCTCTTAGAGCATCAATTGTCAGCGACCCCGCCGGTAAGCGAATTAATACTAAAGATAATACTCCTGCTGTTGTGCATATCGATTTGGTACCGGGTTCACATATCGAAGTGATGATCGCGGCTAAGGGGGGCGGTTCAGAAAATAAATCAAAAATGGTCATGCTTAATCCGAGTGATGATATAGCTGAGTGGGTGGTAAAAACATTGCCGACTATGGGCGCCGGCTGGTGCCCGCCAGGTATGTTGGGTATAGGCATTGGTGGTACGGCTGAAAAAGCGGGCGTCTTGGCCAAAGAAAGTTTGATGGATCCTGTGGATATTCAAGAGTTAATCGAACGTGGTGCACAAACCACTGAAGAAAAGTTACGTTTGGATATCTTCAAGAAAGTGAATGACTTAGGCATAGGTGCCCAGGGCTTAGGAGGTTTAACCACTGTTGTTGATGTAAAAATTAAGTCTATGCCAACTCATGCGGCTTCTAAACCCGTGGTGATGATCCCCAATTGTGCGGCAACTCGCCATGTACACTTTCATTTAGATGGCTCGGGTCCAGCCTCGTTTGAACCGCCCAAATTGGAAGACTGGCCAGAAGTGACTTGGGAAGTGAGTAAAGAAACTCGCAGAGTTAATTTGAATACAGTGACCAAAGAAGATATTAAACAATGGAAAGTGGGTGAAACCGTATTACTTTCCGGCAAAATGTTAACCGGCCGTGATGCAGCACATAAACGTATTCAAACCATGTTAGACAACGGTGAAGGTCTACCGGAAGGCGTTGATTTAACCAACCGCTTTATTTATTACGTGGGACCAGTTGATGCCGTAGGCAACGAAGTGGTCGGTCCTGCGGGCCCAACTACGGCCACTCGTATGGATAAGTGGACCGATATGATGTTGGAGAAAACCGGTTTAATTGGCATGATCGGCAAAGCTGAACGAGGTCCTGCAACCGTAAAAAGCATCGCAAAACATCAAGCTGTGTATTTGATGGCAGTGGGGGGCGCCGCCTATTTAGTCTCTAAAGCGATTAAAAAATCGCGTGTAGTGGCTTTTGCTGATTTAGGTATGGAGGCCATTTATGAATTTGACGTAGAAGATATGCCGGTCACCGTTGCAGTAGATAGCACGGGGGCAAACGCCCATGAGACAGGTCCGGCTATTTGGAAAATTAAGATTGCTCAAGCCAATGCTTAATTAAGTTCTGCATGCTCTTTGCCCTCAGTAAAACTGCGCTTTACTGGGGGCTATTCTATTATTCTCCGGTTATTTCCTGCCATTATCTAATAAGAGCCCTACATGTATTCATTTCCTTCCGTCGATGAGCCTTTATTTTTTATTTATTTAAGTGGGCTATTTTTGTTTGGCTGCTTGTTGGGGGCTTTGTTAAAGGGCGTCGCGGCTAAGAAGCATCTAGCCAATACAATAGGTCAACAGCGCATACTGAGTGAACACCAGCTAGATAGTTTGCAGCAACAAATCGCTAAACAAGAAAGCCAAATACAAAGTTTGCTTGATGAACAGAAACAAGCTCGTAGTCAACAAATGTTAGATCAAAAACGCATAGGGCAATTGGGTCAACAAGTTGAACGTATTAGCCAACTCGAACATGAAAAGCAGCAATGGCAGCATCAATATCAACAGGCCAATCAATTGGCCGCAGAATTGCGCACACAACTAGAATCACAAGCGGCGCGCTTTGAGCAAGAGCAAATTGCCAGTCAGGACAAACTGCATATTCTTGAATCAGCCGAGCAACGTTTACAAAGTCAATTTGAAAACCTAGCCAATAAAATCTTTGAACAAAAGCAAGAGAAATTCAATCAAGCCAGTAAAGCAGGTTTAGACAGTTTACTGTCACCCTTGAAAGAACAAATAGAGGGTTTTAAGCGCCAAGTAACTGATCAGTATGTTAAAGAAGGGCAGGAGAGAGCCTCACTTAAAACCGAGATCATGGGTCTAAAAGAGCTGAACCTGCAAATTACCCAAGATGCCGCCGCCTTAACTAAGGCCTTAAAGGGCGATAATAAAGCTCAGGGAAACTGGGGCGAAGTGGTGCTTGAACGCATTCTAAAAGAGTCAGGTTTGCGTGAAGGCCATGAGTTTGATACCCAAGTTGCGCTGAAAAATGAGGCAGGTAAAAGCTATCAGCCAGATGTGGTGGTGCATCTGCCCAATGATAAAGACGTGATCATTGACTCTAAGGTATCGCTTGCCGCCTATGAGCGTTATTTTAATCAACAAGATGATGAATTATTGCGGGCAGGGCATTTAAAAGATCATGTTAATTCTCTGCGGAACCATATTAAAGAACTGGGTAAAAAAGATTATCAAGACCTTAAGGGCTTGCGTTCTTTGGATTATGTACTGCTATTTATTCCTATTGAATCCGCATTTTTATTGGCGGCTGATCATGCTCCAGATTTACTTAAACTCGCCTTTGACAATAATATTATGCTAGTCAGCCCGACTAATTTGCTGGTGGCCTTACGGACCATTAACAATATTTGGCAATATGAATACCAAAATCAAAACGCCCAATTGATTGCAGAGCATGCGGCTAAACTTTACGACAAGTTCCATGGTTTTATCGTGGATATGGAAAAAGTCGGTAAGTCTATTGAGTCCTCGCAAAAAAGCTTTGAAGGTGCGATGAACAAACTTAGTAGCGGTAAAGGCAACTTAGTCAGGCAAGTTGAGCAGTTTCGAAAATTGGGTGTGCAAACCAATAAAACCTTAGATAGGCAATTGTTGGATAATGCCGATTTAGACCAAGAGTAACTATTGGCAGTTTAATATCATTTATAAGTCGTCAACATGATTTAAAAGGAAGTGCCCTAAATGCTACAAAAACTAAAAAATATTGGACCGGGTGCTCTGGTATCTGCAGCGTTTATTGGACCCGGAACTGTTACGGCCTGCACGCTAGCCGGTGCTAATTACGGTTATCTTTTGTTGTGGGCTTTATTGTTCGCCACCTTGGCCACCATTGTTTTACAAGAAATGTCGGCACGGCTCGGTTTAGTCACTCAGCAGGGTTTAGCGCAAAACCTGCGGGAATTATTACAAAACTCGTGGTGGAAATGGCCCTTGTTTGCTTTGATTATAGTGGCATTGTATGCCGGGAACGCGGCTTATGAGGCTGGTAATTTGGCAGGTTCTGCGCTGGGATTGAATGCCATTATGCAAAGCCATGATTCGCTGACTCAATATGCGGTTTTGCTGATATCAGGGCTGGCAGGGAGTTTGTTGTGGTTTGGCTCTTATCGCTATATTGAAAGGATATTACTGACCTTAGTGTTATTAATGGCATTGGCTTTTATAACAACGTTTTTGTTGGTTAAACCGGATTTGTCTGGATTATTTCAAGGCTTATTTAGCCCACAAATTCCGTCAGGTAGTTTACTCACTGTGATTGCCTTGATCGGTACTACTATTGTGCCTTATAACTTATTTTTACATGCGTCCGCGGTAAAAGCTAAATGGCATAGGGTAGAGGACCTTAGCACTGTTCGAACCGATACGGCTGTCTCTATTGGTTTGGGAGGTTTAATCACTATTTTGATAGCCTCTACAGCCGCCGCCAGCATGTTTAGCCGAGGCTTACCTGTTTCAGGGGTAGCAGATATGGCTTTACAATTTGAGCCAGTATTTGGTTCCTTTTCCGCCACAATGTTGGGAGTGGGCTTATTTGCTGCGGGCTTGAGCAGTGCGCTAACAGCGCCTCTTGCTACTGCTTACGCCATGACAGAAATTCTGTCACTGAATACTAGGCCTGGCAACTTAGCGTTTCGGCTTATTGGCTTAAGTGTAGTAGTGGTGGGTGCCGCTTTAGCGCTGACTAGTATTAAACCCTTGACCATTATTTTGGCTGCGCAGTTTGCTAACGGCTTGTTGTTACCCATAATTGCAGTATTTTTATTATATGCGATGAACCAAAAAAGGATACTTGGTCAATATACCAACTCAGTGTTAGTCAATTTATTAGGTATTGCTGTGGTGCTCATAACGGCAGGACTCGGTTTAAGAATGATTCTAAAAGCCTTGGGGTATTGGTAAATACCTTTACTGATATTTATAGCACATAATAAAAAGGTCAATATTGTTACAATATTGACCTTTTTTATGTTTTAAACTAGCCAACTAGTTGGCTAGTCTTACCACCAAGTGGCATAAAGTGCGGCAAGAATTAATACCATAGCAACAGAAAGGGCATTAAAAGAAGGCTTCGTTCTAAAGTCTACCGTATCCAGTGATACAACCCCTTTGTGGCCATCAATATGACTTGCTCTAGTAGCGTATGATGCTACAACAGCCAAAGCGACACAGGCTAAAAAGACTATTCCTACTCTGTCCATAAAGGGAACTTCGGGTAACCAGAATTTTAAGGCAAAAGATAGGGCCGCTGAGCCAACTGCGGCTAAGATGGCACCATTTGAATTCATGGTTTTCCAGAACATACCAAGAATAAATATCACCACGATACCTGGGGTAAAGAAGCCAGTAAATTCTTGAATATATTGGAAAGCTTGATCAAAACTGCCTAGCAAAGGCTTGGCACAAATCATCGCAATGACTAGTGAAACAATACTAACGATTCGACCCACTTTCACATAGTGAGTTTGGCTCTCGTTTTGTTTGAATTTGCTGTATAGATCCATTGTGAAGATAGTAGAAACGCTATTACACATTGAAGCAAGCGATGACACGATAGCGGCCACTAAGGCAGCAAATACTAAACCTTTCAAGCCTACTGGCATCAAATTCATCAAGCTAGGATAAGCTTCATCCGGACGGTCTAAATCGGTGAACAGCACTGCTGCGGCAATACCCGGTACTACAACAAAAAAGGGTACAAGCAGTTTCAGGAATGCAGCAAAAGCCAGACCTTTCTGTGCTTCAGCTAAGTTTTTGGCTGCTAATGCTCGTTGAATAATATATTGGTTAAAACCCCAATATGAAATATTCATGATCCACATGCCACCCACCAACACGGATATACCAGGCAAATTGGCATAATGAGGGCTGTCAGAGCTGAATATCATGTCGAACTTTTCAGGCATGGTTTCAGTTAAGATAGAAAAGCCTGCAAACACGCCTTGGCCTTCTGAGACTAAATCTAAACTGATATAGGTCAGCATAAAGCCACCAAAAACTAATAACACCACTTGAATAATGTCGGTATAGGCAACAGCTTTTAAACCACCATACGAAGAATAAGCAATTGAGAAAACACCCAAGAAAATCATGCCATAGGCTAAGTCTATGCCTGTAATAGTGGTAATGGCTAAGCCACCTAACCACAGTACTGCAGTAAGGTTAACAAACACGTAAACCGCTAACCAGAAGACCGCCATGATAGTTTTAACTCTGCTATCAAAACGCTGTTCTAAGTATTGTGGCATGGTGTAAATTTCATTTTTAAGGAATATGGGGAGGAAAAACTTTGCCACTATGATCAAGGTTATAGCAGCCATCCATTCATATGACGCGATAGCCAAACCCAGTACATAACCAGAGCCTGACATGCCAATTATCTGTTCTGCAGATATATTTGAAGCGATTAATGAAGCACCAATGGCCCACCAAGGCAACGATTTACTGGCTAAAAAATAATCTTTAGTATTCCGTTCATGATTTTTTTCTGCTCGGGATATATATAAGGCAAGTGCAAGTAAGCCCAGCACGTACACAACAAATATCGCGATATCAATGGTTGATAAATTCATCTGCAAAGTTCCAGTTGTATCAAATGTAATTGTTAATTTTAATTGACTTAGATGGCGATAATCATAAGCCTTTGAGTTTTGCCAGAGTTTTGGCTTGCTAGCCAAAACACATTAATTATCATTAGTATATTTAATGAAAACTACTTTATAAATAAGATTGCCAGCAAAATGACGATGTGTTTTATCATATTTTTTACATTTAGGTGATGAAAAATGAATAAATAGTATAAATTACAACAGACAGCAGACCAGATCTTGTAATTTAACCACAAAACAAAGGTGTTATGCTGCAAACAAGGCCAAAAACCGGCATTATCGGTTAGTTCGATCTTAAACTTTCATTATTTAGTATCTACCAAGCTGTCTTAGAGTATGAAGACTGATAGTGATTGCTTTTTCATCAATTTTTTAGCCTATTCTAATGGAATACCCCTATGCCTGCAGAAAAATACTTTTACCAACCTCAATTGGGCCATGGTTTAGCCCATGACCCTTTTAATAGCATTATCGCGCCAAGACCTATTGGCTGGATATCTTCACAAAGTGCCCAAGGTCAAACTAACCTTGCTCCTTATAGTTTTTTTAATGCCTTTAACTATCATCCACCTTTAATTGGTTTTGCTAGTGTGGGTTATAAAGATTCGCTACGTAATATTCAGCAAACCGGCGAATTTTGTTGGAGTCTGGCGTCTATGTCGCTGGCACAGCAAATGAACACCAGTAGCGCTTCGGTGGGCCCTGAAGTTGACGAATTTGAGTTGGCAAAACTCGAAAAACAAGCGGGCAAAATTGTATCTGTACCCTTTGTTGCCGAGAGTCCTGTGGCGATGGAATGCAAGCTGAGTGACATTATTCAACTGAAGGGAGCTTCTGGTGCCTTGTGTGACAGTTGGTTAGTCATTGGTGAAGTTGTAGGTGTGCACATAGCCGAAGCAATGTTGTTGGATGGTGTTTACCAAACAGCGCGTGCGCAGCCTATTCTGCGAGGCGGTGGACCAGGAGATTATTTTACTATCAGTGATGAAATGAAATTTTTTATGCCTAGACCATGACGCTATGCATGAACACATTGGAACCGACGTTGGTTGAATTTCAATCGCTAATTCATAATTAAAAAGACTTCTAAGGATAATGCCGAACAGTTAATTGGCCAAAACAATAAAATCTAAGGACCGGTTGACTATCCTTGTCAGAAAATCACAGTCAGATAAACATCGTTTAACTGAGTTTTCAAGCTTAGCCGAAGTGCTAGAGCTCGACATTATTCAATATTGCCTCGATGCCAATGACGTTAACACATTACGGAAACGAAAGTTACCTATGGACGCTATAATATGGGCGGTCATCGGCATGGCACTGTTTAGAATGGGAGCAGTCCGCCAACTTATCAAAAAGCTTGATATGGTATTACCTCAAGAAGTGGACTACGTCGCTCGCAGTGCCGTGACTCAAGCCCGGAAAAAGTTAGGCAGTGATGTGGTTCGTGATGTATTCCTTCAATCTGCGATGACCTAGCATGAGCGAGCAGAACATCCATATTGGTGTGGCTTGAATCTTTACACTCCCGGCATTCTACCCAAATGAGTGTTAGACATTAAAAGAAACGCTAAGCAATTCTTGCTAGGGGGGAAATGAGAACGAAGTTATTCAAGATGTTTGAAAGTGAGTAAAAATAGGTATCCGGTAGCTAAAGCAAAACATGCCGCTCACCTTAAGTGAACGGCATTACCTCTAAGGAGGTCCTTTTTATTGACTGATTTGTTTGTTGCTTATTGTGCTTTATTACGGCGGAAGGCCCCAACTAAGCCCATCATCGCTAAGCTTAACAAAACTAAGTTAGTTGGTTCTGGAACACCTACAGTATCCGACTGAACTTGACCATTGCCACCGGAAGAATACTTTGCATTGCTACTAGCATCAAACCTAGCGTTACCCGACTGCAGAGCCAAGCCAGCTAAACTTGAATATAAAAAATTATTCGCTGCTAAACCACCAGTCACCTGAAGTTCTGCGCTGACTAAACCATCGTCAACAGTACCACCTGTCAAAGCGAAAGATAATATTGAAGTGGAAAGCCACAGATTACCATCCATTGCACTGGCAACTTCGCCAACATTTGAAGTTGGATGAGAGTAGTCTGGAGAACTATCTACATATAAGTTAATCCAAGCACTACTTACATCAAAACTGTTGTCGCCAAATAATTCTATGCCGCCAAAGGCTAGGGTTAATTCACATCCGGAACAAAAAGCATTACTACCATTTATGTAATAAGCCTCACCAACTCCAGACAAAAAGTAGCCAGTACCACTACCTGACCCCGTTAACGAACCCAAAACTGTGTTGATACCCACTGAATTTGTATAGGAAGTTTGCATATTGGCAACATTATTGTCTGCGACATTGGTATTAGAAAACCACTGTGTAAAATCATATTTCAATAAAAAGTCTTGTTCACCACCATCAACCCAATCAGGATCCCAAGTTACGCCACCTACCATAATTGGACTTGCCTTTACCGACATACTAGTCACTAAAACGATTGCTACACTTAAAACTAATTTCCAATTTTTCATTATAAATCCCTTAATTTAGTAGTAGTTGTACCTAATAACAATTTTTGCAAAATCTTTTGCAGATGCGTTGCAGGTAAATTTGGAGCAATTTTTACGCCTATTTATAAAAATACAATAAAAACAAGTGCTTAATTAATGAGCTATATTTTCAATAAGGAATATTAAAAAAAAATGTAAAAAAAGCAGACACAAGCTCACTTATTTTTACTTATATTTTTACAATGTTGTTTATGAAATTTTGAGTGAGACTTAAAATTTAGTTAAAAATAAAAACAGTCTTAATCTGTGAAGTTAGCGCCAGACTTGACGAGTTTTGTCACATTATGGTTTGCCATCATTATTTTATAGATAGGCTTACTTACCCTTTACTGAGTATTAAATGGCTAAATGACGGGCTATATAGTGATTTTTTAACGAAACAAATCACTTTTGCATTTTTGCACGATGTTTATCATTTTTTATTCCATAGATTTGCTGTTTTTCACGTCGTGAACCGCTATACTGTGCGCCGCATTTGAAAGCGATAAAGAAAATAAGCAAATTAAAGGAAAAAAATGACTCCTATTACAAAAACTTTTCAGTATGGTCAGCATACTGTAACTTTAGAGACTGGCGTAATCGCTCGTCAAGCGACCGCAGCAGTTATGGCAAGTATGGATGATACTTGTGTTTTGGTATCTGTTGTTGGCAAAAAAGAGATGAAACCTGGGCAGGATTTTTTCCCGCTTACAGTGAACTATCAAGAAAGAACTTACGCAGCCGGTAAAATCCCGGGTGGTTTCTTTAAACGTGAAGGTCGTCCTTCTGAATTTGAAACCCTTACTTGCCGTCTGATTGACCGTCCTATTCGTCCATTATTCCCTAACGGATTTATGAACGAAGTACAAATTGTTGTTACTGTGTTGTCTGCCAACCCAGAGATCCCTACTGATATCATTTCGTTGATTGGTACATCTGCTGCCCTTGCTATTTCAGGTATGCCTTTCAATGGTCCTATCGGTGCAGCCCGTGTTGGTTATACTGATGGCCAATATATTCTCAATACCTGTGCTTCTGAGTTAGCAACTAGTCAGTTAGATTTAGTTGTAGCGGGTACGCAGAGTGCAGTACTAATGGTTGAATCAGAAGCAGAAATTTTGTCTGAAGAAATCATGTTAGGCGCTGTCATGTTCGGTCATGAGCAAATGCAAACTGTGATTTCAGCGGTTAATGAATTTGCTGCTGAGGTGAATACACCTAAGTGGGATTGGCAACCAGTTGCTGAAAACACCGCATTAAAGACTAAGGTTAAAGAGCTTGCTGAAGCTGCGATGATTGAAGCGTACCAAGTTTCTGACAAAATGGAGCGTAAAAACGCCATTGTTGCCTTAACTGCAAAAACAGTTGCAGAAATTGTTGCTGGTGATGAATCACAAAACGCTAAAGAAGTATCAGAGATGATGCATGCTCTAGAAAGCGACGTGGTTCGTTCACGTATTCTTGCTGGTAGCCCACGTATTGATGGTCGTGACCCTGCGATGATCCGTGCGTTAAACGTAGCCACTGGTGTGCTTCCTCGTACTCACGGTTCTGCAGTATTCACCCGTGGTGAAACGCAGGCAATCGTTGTTGCTACTCTAGGTACTGAACGTGATGCACAGATGATTGACGGCTTAAACGGCAAAACCGATAACCGCTTTATGTTGCATTATAACTTCCCTCCATACTGTGTGGGTGAAACTGGTATGGTCGGTTCACCTAAGCGTCGCGAAATCGGCCACGGTCGTTTGGCTAAGCGCGGTATCCAAGCGGTTATGCCAAGTGAAAAAGAGTTCCCTTATGTTGTTCGCGTTGTTTCTGAAATAACCGAATCAAATGGTTCTTCTTCAATGGCTTCTGTATGTGGTACTTCATTAGCACTAATGGATGCTGGTGTACCGATTAAAGCATCTGTTGCTGGTATTGCAATGGGCCTAGTGAAGAGTGATGAAAACTTTGTTGTATTGTCTGACATCTTAGGTGATGAAGATCATTTAGGTGATATGGACTTTAAAGTTGCGGGTACGACTAACGGTATCACAGCTTTGCAAATGGATATCAAAATCGAAGGTATTACCAAAGAAATCATGCAAATGGCGTTGAAACAAGCCAAAGAAGCACGTTTACATATCTTAGGTGTCATGGATCAGGCTATTACTGGTCACCGTGAAGAGATGTCTGAGTTTGCACCACGCATCTACACCATGAAAGTCGATCAAGATAAAATCCGTGATGTTATCGGTAAAGGTGGCGCGATGATCCGTGCTATTACTGAAGCGTCTGATTGTAATATCGAAATCGAAGACGATGGTACGATTAAAATCTTTGCAACCGAATTAGCTAAAGCTGAAATTGCGATTGCTAAAATTAAGCAAGTTACAGCTGAAGTAGAAGCGGGTAAAACCTATTCTGGTAAAGTAACTCGTATTGTTGATTTTGGTGCCTTTGTTGAAATATTGCCAGGTAAAGAAGGCCTAGTGCATATTTCACAAATTGCTCACGAGCGTGTAAACAAAGTAAGTGATTTCCTTGCAGAAGGCCAGATTGTTGACGTTAAAGTGGTTGAAATAGACCGTCAAAATCGTGTTCGTTTAAGTATTAAAGACTTACTTGAAAAGCCAGCCTCTGAAGCGACTAGCGCAGAGTAAGACTTAAAAGTCTTAATGTAAGCTAAATATTAAAAAAACCTGCCTAGGCAGGTTTTTTTTTGTCTGAATAATAGATAATAACAAAGCATTATTTTTTTAATTAAGAGTAAGGCTATTGCCCATAATTGCGCTCTACTTGAGATAGAATGTCGGCATTGTCTATTTCTAATATGACTTTACGGTTTAATATGATTTTCCCCAGAATAGTCGATTGAGCATCAATTCTAAGGGTTGGCAAGTCATGGTTAGACCAACGACTTTTATCGATAGATTGATAAATAATATCACCGGAGACAGCCGAGCCCTTTAGTAAACTAATATCGCCATTTTTAGTTTCAAGCCCACCACTAACCTTTACGTCTTCCAAGCTAATATCGCCATTAACGGTAGATATATCGCCACCAACTGTGGATCTTGCTTTTAAATCAATGTCGCCATTCACCGTACTAATATCATCTCTTACGGTTAACTGAGTTCCTGCACTAATATCTCCATTGACACTGCTGGCAGAAAAAATACTGATATCCCTACCTAAAGCTATGTCGCCATTGACGGTGTCGACAGTCTCTGCACTTACGCCATTATTCAGACTGATATCACCGTTAACGGTCGAAACATCTTCCATCTGGCTACCCGCATCAACATCGATATCACCCATTACATGGCTTATGCTGCCATTGTGATGATTATCTTCATCATGGCCACCCACGTGTATGATGCAACCCGATGTGGATAAAGCCAAAAGTGTAACGCAGCCGATTTTAGTGAAGTAATTTACTTTCATGGTATTTTCCAAAAACATTTAAACTTGAATCAAGTTTATTCAATAAGCAGATATTATGCCATTGATTTAAGTAATTGAATTATATAGTTTAAATTCAATTTAACAATATGGTTTGTTGGCTCAAAACAACAAATTTAGTTAAAACTGCGATTAATTGGTTAAAACCATTAAGAGCCTAAATAAGTGAAAATTGTTTAGATGCCATCCGCGCATAATGTTAAATTAACCAGCATACAGGGGCAGATAATTGAGTCAGTTTGCCTCCGCCCGTGGCAAATTTTGAAGTGGTAATAATGAAGACGTTTTTAGTAGTGTACTTTATGGTGTTTTGTTTCCCCGCCTTTGCTGCAGATGATGCCTCGCCCCGTGAACAATGTGTGTTAAAACAATTAAATTCCGATACCAGCTTTGTTTTAGCTGCGGGACAAAAAAGTAAAGTGAGTATACCCACAGGCACAAGTCGTTACGCCATTAATTGCAATATGCATCAGGAAGGGGTGCTGAGTTTTTCAAAAAGAGAACTCGTAGCATTTGAATGGCGTCAAGCAGATGGCCAATTGAAAGATGCCTTACAAGCCACTCAACCCGCTTACTTTATGTCCAAAGGTAGTATTAGCGGCGAATTGATGTTTATAACCCATCATAGTTACATACCCAATTTTGAATGGTTAAGTGCCGAGTCTTTTATTGAACAAGTACAAACAAATAATCTGTTGATGGGCAGTTTTTATGGTTTGTGTCTCACTCTTATTTTTTATGTACTGATATTGGGCCGCAGTTTAAAAGACAATACGTTTAAGCTTTACAGTGCATATATCTGTTGCGCAGGTTTTTTCTTCTTGTTACAGGAAGGTCAATTAAGTTTGTTTTTAAATGCCCATTCTTATTGGCTCAGCCATCAACTTTATTTAGTGAGTGCTGGACTCACGGTTTTTAGTGCGACAATTTTTCTGGTTCGTTTGACTGATTTACAGCAAACATGGCCCAAATTGATTAATAGACTGCTTTTACCGAGTGCGTGGTTAGTGCTGGTTTTATCTATCTTAATTACACTTTTAGAGCATAGTTATTGGTCGGCTTTACTGGGGTCAATAATGGCCTATATCACCTTGGCCATAATATTAGTGATTTTTGTTTTGGTAGCAAGATTAACCTATTGGAAAGTACCCGATGCCTGGTTGGTTTTTATTGCATTAAGTTTGGTTTTTGTTGCGATGATATTCCGTGTTTTATTCCCTGAGATTAGCCCCACCATAAATCGCTATGGTTTGATTTTCGCCTTTGCGATTGAGTCTTTTATCCTGGCAGTGGCTGTTTCTGAGCGTATAAAACGTTTGAAAAAGGATAAAAATCTCGCTGAGACTGAGGCAAATTATGATCCACTTTGTAATGTTTTGAGTCGCAGAGGCTGGTCTAAGCAAGCCCATAACTTGTTGGAACAACAAAAACTGAAGGGGGGCATGTTAGGCTTGCTCTATATCGATTTGAATAAGTTCAAGCAGGTAAACGATACCCATGGACACAGTGTGGGAGATAAAGTATTGCAAGTGGTAGCCAAAATTATCCGTAACCAAATCCGTGAGACTGATGCTCTAGGACGACTAGGTGGTGACGAGTTTGTGGTGTTGGGACATTTTGCCGATATAACAATATTTCAGGCATTGCATCACCGGGTGCAAACCCGTTTACAACATATTCCAATTCATACACAAGATGCGGATTTAGAAATCAGTGCGAGTGTTGGCAGTGTTGAGTTTTTGGCAATTCCATCGGATATCAATGAATTGCTCAAGGCTGGTGACAAGGCAATGTATACTGAGAAACATGGTCATTACGAGCGGAATGGCTCTGTTTTAAATTAATCAAAATTTTAAATAAATCGAAGGTTTTAGATGTTATCAATAGTACAAAAAGAGCAGTTTACTAAGCAAGGTTATGTCGTTCTTGATGAATTATTTTCATTAGCAACAATGCATAGCTTAAAACAAGCCGCGGCTAAAATAGTTGATGATTTTGATGCTGAGTCTACCCGTGCTGTTTTTTCTACCCAAGATCAAAGTAAAAGCCGCGATGATTATTTTTTAAGTTCGGGGGATAAAGTCCGCTGTTTTTTTGAAGAGGATGCGTTTAACGTCCAAGGCCAATTAAAGCAGGAGAAAGCCCTCAGTATCAATAAAATTGGTCATGCTTTACATGTGCTGGACCCCGTTTTTAAAACGTTTAGTCATAGTGACACTATTTGCCAGTTAGCTTTGGACTTGGGTTTGCAAAAGCCCCAAATACATCAATCTATGTATATTTTTAAGCAGCCTAAAATTGGTGGAGTGATACGTTGGCACCAAGACGCCAGTTATTTTTACAGTGATCCTATTACCGTATTAACGTTTTGGTTCGCGGTTGAAGATGCGACCATCCACAATGGCTGTCTGCAGGTACAGGCCCACCCAGAGCCCTATCCCCTAATTGAACAATTTAAGCGCTATGCAAACGACGATACTGACTTGGTCAAGCTAGATAACAAACCGTGGCCAAAGGATGATGATGCTAAGCCCTTGGAAGTTAAGGCCGGGACTCTAGTGGTATTCAACGGTTTATTACCGCATTTTAGTGCACCTAATTTGTCTGATAAATCCCGTCACGCATTTACCCTGCATATGACCTGCGCAAGCAGTGCATACGCCAAAGAAAATTGGCTGCAGGCTAAACCGAGCCCCTTGTACTAATTTTTGTACTTTTTATATGCTTTCACAACAGGATCCGCTGTTTCTTGGCAGCGGATTCGAACACTGCTTCAACAACATGGATGTCCCGCATACCTTCTTCACCAGGAACTAATAGTTTGCCTTGTCCATTAATAGCCAAGGCATCATCATCCATTTGAATAGCCTGTTGTATTTGTTTAATGGCGGGGAATAACTGCTCGTCGCTGGTATAACCTGTCACACCAGTATAGTTAGACATGGGTCTTAATGCATACCAACCATTACTACAATCCATCTGTAATTGACTAAAAGACTTAACCACACTGGTGGCACATTCTGCGATTAAGCCTTCGGGGAATTCCAGCGTAAAGTAGGTGGTTTCGTCGACCTCTGTAAATATTTTGGGATGGGATTTTTCATGGCGGGCCGTCACTGCGATAGGCTCTTGACCGGTCATAAAACGACAGCCGTTTAATGGGTAAACACCCATGTCATACATAGCGCCACCCCCCATGGCTTTTTGCATTCGCCAGTTGTCTGCAGCAAGTCCGTTACCGCCGTAACCAGCTTGCGCCACCAGTTTAGTGAATTTGCCATAAGGTTGAGTGGTCTTAAATTGCATAAAACGCCGAGTATTAGGTTCATGTTGCATACGGTAACCTATGCTTAATTTGACCTTATTTTTTTGACAAACATCAATAATACGTTGGCATTGTTGGGTATTGAGGGCCATCGGTTTTTCACACCAGACATGTTTACCTGCATTGGCGGCAATTTCACAATATTTAAGATGCAGAGACGTCGGCACCACGACATAAACAATATCGATATCAGAGTTATTGGCTAATTCATGCATAGTGTCATAAGAATAAATATTTTTGTCTAAGAGACCATAACGTTGTTGCCAACTAGGAATTTTTGCTGGACTACCAGTAACAATGCCACGTAACTCACAATGATTGGTCAGGTTTAAAGCGGGCGCAAGCAAGCCTTCGCTGTAACCACCAAGGCCAACTAATGCCACCCCAAGTTTAGGGCTTGAGGCTGAAGTTGCGGCAACACTTTTTAAATTGGTTAGAGCACTTAAGCCTAAACCACCACTTAGTTGTATGAATTTTCTTCTATTTAAATGACTCATGGTTCGTTCTCCACCAACATTATGCTGCAGTGTTGAACAAAAAATGAACATTCGCAAGTCTTAGGTTAGATGTCATAACTTACTTAACAGAATTTTTAAACAGCACCCTTAGATAGGTAATAATATTCATGTAGACTAAAGGCTATCGTTTATTGACCCAGGTCTATAGAAATAAAATGACTCAAGAATTTAGCATAGAGACATTTAGCCTTAAAAATCGTGTAAGCGAAGTCGAATGGCAAACACGTATTGATCTTGCTGCCTGTTATCGTTTAGTGGCAAGTTTTGCTTGGGGTGATTTGATTTACACGCATATTTCGGCACGAATTCCGCAAACGAATGACTATTTAGTTAATGCTTTTGGTCTGAGCTTTGAAGAGGTGACCGCGTCTAACTTGGTTAAAGTCAATCTAGCTGGGGATATACTTGACGGCTCGCCTTATCAAATTAACCCTGCCGGTTTTACTATTCATAGCGCAATTCATGAAGTTCGCCACGATGTGCAATGTGTCATTCATTTGCATACCAAGGCGACAATTGGGGTAGCCACTATTGAGGGGGGCTTACAACCGTGGAGCCAATATGCGTTATTTTCATTACCTTCGCTAAGTTATCATGGCTATGAAGGCTTGGCGGTCAATTGCGATGAAAAAGCTCGTCTACAAAACGACTTAGGTCATACTAATCATATGTTATTGCATAACCATGGTGGCCTTACGGTTGGACCGACAGTGGGCGATGCATTTATGCGCTTTTATGACTTACAGCGTGCCTGCGAAATTCAAATGGAGCTAATGCAAACCGGTAAACCGGTGATCAGTATTCCTCCTGCTATCGTTGAAGGTATCTATCAGCAGGCAAAAGTAGTCCATAGTGGTATTACGGGAGGGCAATTAGCGTGGCCAGCCATGTTACGTAAAGCCTACAAATTGGATCCTGGTTTTTGTCTTTAAGCCTTTTATTTTTTAGTTAATTGTTTTTTAGGATAATTATGAAAATAGTACGTGTTGAAATTTTTGATATTCATTGTCCCAAACGGACTGTTTGGAACCCTGTATTTGTGCGTATTCATACTGATGAAGGTATTAGTGGAGTGGGCGAAGCCGGCCTAGCTTATGACTTAGGCCATAGTGCCGCCGCACACATGATAAAAGAAATTGCTGAGGCAATGTTGATCGGCTGGGATCCCTTTAGAACAGAAGCTCTGTGGGCGCGCATGTTACGTGAAAGCTTCTGGGGTTTAGGCGGTGGGCCAATAATTTATGCGGCCATGAGTGCTATAGATACTGCCTTATGGGATATCCGTGGTAAAGCGCTAGGGGTTCCTGTTTATCAATTGTTGGGCGGCAAAACAAACGCTAAATTGCGTACTTATGCTAGCCAATTACAATTCGACTGGGATAAAGAAGTTACACGTTTGAACAATCCTGTGGACTATGGCAAAGCGGCCGAAAAAGCCGTAGCCGAAGGTTATGATGCCGTTAAGGTCGACCCTATTGTGTATGACAAAGACGGTGTGAGCCACTTTGATCGCACCAAGTTATTCACTCAGCCTGAGTTACGCTTGTTCAAAGCTCGTTTACAAGCTATTCGCGATGCCGTCGGTGATGATGTAGACATTATCTTTGAATGCCACAGCTTAGCAGGGGCCGCCAGTGCCATCCAATTGGGTGGTATGATCGAAGAGATTGGTTGCTTGTTTTACGAAGAACCAGTTAATTATCTAAATTCTAAGGTGCATGATAAAGTCGCTAAACGCGTCAATGTACCCATAGCGGGCGGCGAACGATTATATAACCGCTGGGGTATTCGTCCGTATATGGAAGATCAGTCTATTGATGTATTACAGCCGGATATTGGTTTATGTGGTGGTTTTACTGAGACGAAAAAAGTCTGTGATTATGCTGACGTTTACGATGTGCGTATTCAAGCCCATGTTTGCGGCGGGCCTGTAGCGACAGCCGCGAGTTTACATTTAGAAACCGCCATTCCAAATTTTTTAATTCATGAACACCATACTTATGCGATTAAAGATTGGAACCGTGAACTGTGTTTGCAAGATCCGCAACCGGTAAACGGTTTTTTTGAAGTGACAGAGGTACCGGGCATTGGTATCGATCTAAATGATAAAGTGGTTTATCGCTCACCCCATATGGAAGTTAAATAAAGTACAGTTAAGAGCACAAACAGAGAAACCCTAGGGTTTCTCTGTTACTTTTTACTTTTTTTAATCACGGTTAACCAATCAAAATTTACTCCAGAAATCGCATTAAAACGTGACACTCTTAACACTATGTCCAACATTTTTGGGCGCTGTCTTATCGTCGGCTCTTGCAGACGAGGAATAAAATAGGCGACCACACATAAACGCCCAATACTCGATGCCAAAAATACGATAAATATACTGTGACTCAGTACATTGTCTAAACCACTTATTTGCGCAAATGGCTGGGCAAAGGAGGCGATGACTCCCCCCACTATGGAACCGATAAATACCAGCGCTGCGCTTAGCCCAGCTTGCATTGCAGCATAAGTAGCAAAGTCGGCTTGATGTGGCCTAATGTCATATAAATAATTGACGGTACTCAGAGTAAAACCACTCCACCACAAACCTGATACGGCTTGAATGATTAGAATATAAGTAAAGTCTCCGGAAAATAACCATAACATGGGAACAAATGGGATCATGCTACAAGTGATAATCATGACTAAGCGATTGCCAAATTTATCACTGAATTTGCCCCAAAATTTTAAGGTAATAAATTGAGTGGCGATGGATGCTACCCCAGTCAAAACAAACTCAATGTAGGAGAATTGCAAGTCGTTAAGCATATAGACTGCAAAAAACGGTGCGGATATTGCCACCATAGACTGCATAGTCGCAACCAACAAACTGTATTGTTTAAACACCGGATCTTGCCATGCATCACGAAGTTTTAACCAGGTACTATTCAATACTTTTTGCTGAGTTTGTACTTGAGGATCATGCATTTTGTACAGCAACCAAGCTGAACTGAAACGGCCCACTGCTGCAATTAAAAATAACAGGCTAAAGCCTAACCAAGCAAGATCAATACTGCTAGTCAACGTCAGTAAGCCGCCACCAATTATAAAGATACCGAGTGAGGCTAACATGGTAATTCGACTGCGCGATGCAAAGAATTTTCCACGTCGTTTAGGCGGGACAATATTACCCATCCATGCGCGCCAATGAGGTTGCACTAGATTTAACAAACCATGATGTAACATGGCCAAAGCAATAAAATACCAAACTGCATTTTCTGGTTGCCAAATACTTAATATTGACATGGCAACCAGCCCTATAGCTTGCAGCGTCGCGCCGACTACAATGATGTTTTTTCGACAGAAATAACTGCCTATGCCCAATGATAGAAACTGCATCATTGCGCCAAATAATTGCGGGAAGCCGGTTAATAAACCGAGTTGACTCATGCTAGCTTGAATAAAAATGGCAAAAGCATTGAAAAAATTATCACTGGTCGCCGTCATAGCTGAAGAAGCCAAGGCCTCTTTTTGCGAATAACGCAGAGTGGAACGCAACCACAGATGTCGTGTGCTACGACGATTATTCAGTGTGGGCATTGATTCTACTTTGTTTTGCGACATGAGCTCGTACAGGTAATATTTGAAATTAATGAGTGGCGTAGTTAAAAACAAAAATTGAGAGAGAACAAGTCATTCATCATTTTATTAGATAAATTGTTGGCTGTAGAGACAGGCGAGAGGATGCTGCTATTTTGTATTGTAGAAAAAAGGGCGATTAAGTTTCCTTATCGCCCTTGTTACTCTGCTGTTAGCTTAGTAATTAAGCTGCATTGGCTTGTGGTGCTGGTTCTTCTTTTACCAGGTTTAGTTCAGTGTCCAATAACTCTAAGTCAAAGGTATACTCATCTACACGCACTGCTAATTTGCGTTTTTCGTTGTAATCGAGCACTAATTTTAAGTCTTGCTCACTTAATTCACCTGCTGCATGCAATTTACCTACAGCATGTTCGAAAGAAATAAATGGTATAACCGGATTCGCTTTCAATGCTTTATGAATAAGCTTCAATTGTGGCATAACTGCATGTTTGGCGGCAAACGCCTGTTGGTTAATATCATGGCCATCACCTGGGGTGACTTTAACCAAGTGAGTTAACTCTTGCATGATACTGCTTTGTAACATGGTGGCGTCTGATAAGTTTCTTTTCAGCTCATCAGAAATGCTCTTCACCGAACGAGTATAAGTATTGGTTAATACGCGCATTAATCCTCGAGTTGCCGTATTGGGGAAATTATCAACAAAATCAACGAGTGCTTGCTCACCTTGTTGTAAAGACCATTGAATCGCATATTCAAAGAAAGGTTTAGCTTCATTTCTGTTGCTGACTCGTTGCTCATAAAAGCGCACAACAGCCATAGATGCGTAAAGATAGCTCATCACATCACCTAAACGCGCCGACAACATTTCTGCTTTTTTAAGATCACCACCTAACACTAACAATGACAAGTCAGCCAAAGGGGCTAATTTTGCAGAAAGTGCGTTAATACGTTTCTCGTACTGTTTAACTTCAGGCAAGGCTGTTTGTGAGCCGCGCATAAAAGGTAAATAGCTTTTCGATAAACTGCGCATGGCATTTTTAACGCTGAAACCAATAGTCTTCATCAACACTTTATTAAATTGTGCATCAGCATTTTTATCATTGCTGTGGATCAGATCAACCATTTCTTTCAAATGTGGATGACAACGCATTGCACCTTGACCAAAGATCATCAAGCTGCGGGTTAATATGTTAGCGCCTTCAACTGTAATGGCTATGGGTTGTGCGGCGTAGCTGTCAGCCAAAGTGTTTTGCGGTCCACGTTGAATTGCTTTACCCGCTTGAATATCCATTGCTGTGGTATTGATATCCCGGCCTAGCTCAGTCATATGGTATTTTGCAATAGCAGTAACAACCGACGGTTTCAAACCTAGACCAAGGCCTTCAGTGGTTAGTACACGCATGGCTTCTAATACAAAGGTTTTACCTGCGATATCAGCAAGCTTTTCCTGTATACCTTCAAATCTGCCGATAGGGACGCCAAATTGCTCACGTACAAATGAATACTCTGCTGTTGATTTAAGGGCTGATTGACCTGAGGCTACGCCCATTGCTGGAAGTGAAATACCACGTCCGGCGCCTAAACAGCTCACAAGCATCTGCCATCCACGACCAATATTCTTCTGGCCACCAATAACAAAATCCATAGGAATAAAAACTTGCTCACCACGGGTGGTACCGTTGTAAAAACGCATGCCCATCGGATCGTGGCGATTACCCATTTCAACACCTGGATGTGACTTTGGAATCAGGGCACATGTGATCCCTAGCTCAAGTTTGTCACCCAACAATTGCTCTGGGTCAAATACCTTGAACGCCAAACCAAGCACGGTAGCAATAGGGGCGAGGGTAATATAACGTTTGTCCCAAGTTACAGACAATCCCAGTACTTCTTTACCTTCCCACGTGCCTTTGGTCACAATCCCTGCATCAGGAATTGAGCCGGCATCTGAACCCGCTTCTGGGCTAGTTAAGGCAAAACACGGAATGTCTTTACCTACAGCAAGACTAGGTAACCACTGTTCCTGTTGTGCTGCCGTACCGTAATGCATAAGCAACTCACCAGGACCTAAAGAATTAGGTACCATGACTGTTACTGCTATCGCGCCACTTTTAGCCGCAATAGTCGCTACTATGGTCGAGTTGGCATAAGGAGAAAACTCTAATCCACCAAACTTCTTAGGGATGATTAAGGCAAAAAACTTATTAACTGAAAGGTAATCTAAAATGTGTTGCGGAATATGCTTGCCGTTTTGAAGGGCAAAATCATCCACCATATTTAATAGGGTTGTGACAGGACCGTCTAAGAAAGCTTGTTCCTCAGCACTTAAACGTGCAGCCGGGATAGCTCGCAAGGCAGCCATGTCTGGATGACCTTTATAAATTGAAGATTCGATCCACACATCACCAGCGTCTAACGCCTCTTGTTCAGTTAGTGAAATAGGGGGTAATACTTTTTTAAGGCTTGTTCTAATACTCATAATTTACTCATCCGCTCATCTGACCAGTTGCTATTTATAATACTGATTTTTGAAAATAGATCAAAACTGTTTTGTGATTTAGTAAATTGTTTGTTTATGTTATGAGCGAGGTATTTGTGAAAACTCTATAATTATCAGGATAATAACTCTATTATTGGGGTAATAATTTTTTTTACAAAAAACCATTAATTAGCGTAATGTATGGCAGTTTATGACTATAATCCAAGTCGTAAAACAACTAAATATCGACTATTAGCCCACTATTATATGGCACTATTGAAAATTAAAGAGGGCTTTACTCTGTTTTGTCTACACTCCAAATTGAGCAACTGAGGTAAAACTAATTGTTTTAATTTGCATATTGTGTGGACGTGTTAGTTTATATGCTTGGCAACATTATCAACGTACTTTTAATAAGGAAATGATTTGAAAGGTTCATTGCTTAGTTTACCGATTAACTACCCTAAAACTATTGTCATTGTCAGTTTATTGTTAACTCTACTGGCCGCAATCGGTGCTAAGAACCTGTTTTTTAGAGGTGACTTTAGAGTTTTTTTTGAAGCCAATAATCCTCAGTTGCTTGCTTTTGAGCAAATGCAAAATAGTTTTAGTAAAAATGATAATGCCAGCATCATCATTGCGCCTCATTCGGGCAATGTATTCGATAAACAAAGCTTAAAATTAATCAAACAACTGACCGATGATGCATGGCAAACCCCCTTGTCGACACGAGTCGATTCCTTAACCAATTTCCAACATACATGGTCAGCAGAAGACGACTTGATTGTTGAAGATTTGGTATCCGATATTGATAAGCTAAGCCTCAGCGACCTGACACGAATAAAACAACTTGCAATGAGTGAGCCTAATTTACTCGGCAGAATGGTGTCACCTGATGGTCAGGTCAGTATGATTAATATTACCGTTAATCTTCCAGATGGTGATCAAACTGAAGAAGTTGTTGTGGTCACTCAGTTTGTCAAAGCACTAACAGCCCGCTATAAACAGCAGTTTCCTGATTTTGATTTTTATCATACTGGTGTAGTACTGATGAATGACGCCTTTGCTGATGCGGCAAAACGCGATGCGTCTTCGCTGGTGCCACTCATGCTTGTGACCATCATCGTCATTATGTGGTTATCTCTTAGAACTTGGGTAGGTACCTTTTCAACGGTACTCGTTATTGTCGCCAGCATAGTGACTACAATGGGACTCTCTGGCTGGATGAATATGTTTTTAAGCACAGCGACAGTGAATGTGCCGACTATGGTGATGACATTGGCTGTGGCGGATTGCATCCATGTGGTTTCATCTATGCTGTTGGCTATGCGCCAAGGTAAAACAAAAAACAGTGCCTTGGCTTATAGCTTAAAACTGAATGTAAAACCCATACTCATTACCAGCATAACCACAGGCATTGGTTTTTTAACCCTCAATTTTGCGGCAGTGCCGATTTTAGCAGATTTAGGTAATTTGACTGCTTTGGGCGTGTTGTTTGCTTGTATTTTTTCACTGACATTATTACCTGCATTGATCATGTTATTACCGATTAAAGTGGTAAAACAACAGTCACAAGATGCGGGGCGAACTGAAAAATTTGGTGAATGGGTTATTGCCCATCACCGCAAGTTGTTACCCATCAGTGTACTGGTGACTATAGTGGCGGTGTTCTTTGCTTTTAAAAATCAACTCAATGACTTGCCTACGGCTTACTTCGATCAGTCTACATCTTTTCGGCAGTCAACAGATTTTCAGCAGGCAACCTTAAGTGGTATGACGAATATCGATTTTGCTATTTATACCGAGCAGGAGAGCGGTATTAATTCACCTGAAGTGCAACTGATTACCGAAGCGTTTAGCGATTGGTTGCGCCAGCAGAGCGAAGTCGATCATGTTGCCACCATTAGTGACACCTTTAAACGACTCAACAAAAATATGCACGGCGACGATGAAAGTTATTATGTCTTGCCCAACGATAGAGAGTTAGCCGCACAATATTTATTACTGTATGAAATGTCTTTGCCTTATGGACTTGACCTTAATAACCAAGTGAATATGGATAAATCAGCGACACGTATCGTGGCGACAATTCAAAATATAGGCAGTAAAGAGTTAACTAATTTGGAAGATCGTGCGCAACGTTGGTTTACGGAACATGCACCACAACTTACTTTAATAGCTGCAAGTCCAGGCTTGATGTTTGCCCATATCGGTGAGGCTAATATGTCCAGTATGATAGAGGGCACACTAGTGGCTTTGTTGTTAATCTCTGGTTTACTCATATTTGCACTGAAGTCTTGGCGTATGGGGATGATAAGTTTGCTACCAAATTTACTGCCTGCGGCCATTGGTTTTGGAATTTGGGGAGCGTATTCTGGTGAAATTAATTTAGGTCTATCAGTAGTATTGAGTATGACCCTGGGTATTATTGTAGATGACACGGTACATTTTTTAACTAAATATCAACATGCTAAACAAGCAGGCCAAAATGCTGAGCAAGCGGTTCGTTTTGCCTTTGCCAGTGTTGGCAGGGCGCTTTGGATTACCACTATTGTGTTATCCTTAGGGTTTTCGGTATTGATGTTGTCACCCTTTGCTTTAAACGCCGATATGGGCATGTTAACCAGTATTATAATCATGGTCGCCTTGGCAGTAGATTTTCTGTTTTTACCCGCTTTTTTGCTCGTTTTCGATGCAAAAAAGCTAAATAAAGGACAAACAATTCATGACAATAGTTAAATTTAATTCGACGCGCATATCGCTTTTACCCTTATTTTTATTGAGTTTTAGTTTAATAATAAATACATCTGCTTTGGCGCAAAGTGCCCAAGAAAAGGGTTTGGCTATTGCTAAAGAGCGGAAGGCTAGGGATCTAGGGTGGTCAGATAGTGTTGCTGACACCAGCATGATATTACGCAGTCCTCGTGGTGAAGAAACCGAACGTAAAATGCGCGTTAAATCCCTTGAAGTGACGACTGATGGTGATAAAGGTTTAACCATTTTCGACCAACCTTTAGATGTAAAGGGCACGGCATTTTTGAATTTTTCTCATCCTTTGGAAGCTGATGATCAGTGGATGTATCTGCCCAAGTTAAAAAAAGTAAAACGTATTCAATCTAAAAATAAATCAGGGCCTTTTATGGGCAGTGAATTTGCCTTTGAAGACATGAGCTCTTTTGAAATAGAAAAATTTAGATTTAATTATCTACGTGATGAACAAACTCAAGGTATGGATTGTTTTGTGGTTGAACAAGTGCCAATTGAAGAAGATTCAGGCTACAGTAAAACCATAACCTGGGTTGACAAACAACATTATCGCGCCATAAAAGTAGAGTATTATGATCGTAAGGACAGTTTGTTGAAGATCCTCACTATGCATGACTATCGGTTGTATTTAGATAAATATTGGCGCCCCATGGAATTAAGAATGGATAACCGTCAAAACGGAAAAAGTACTGATCTGATAACCCACTCACTTGAATTTAAAACGGGTTTATCAGACAACGATTTTGACAAAGATAGCCTTATGCGGGCGCGTTAGAGGAAAACATGAAAACTATAGTTAAAAGCCTGTCATTGAGCATGTTGCTTGCCCTTGGTTGTGTGCACCAAGCCCAAGCCAATACTGAATACAGCGGAAGAACCGCTTTTGAGCAACGATATTTTTTACAAGATGCCTTGTATCCTCAACAAAGCAGAGATAATGCCTCGGTATATTTTGCGCCAGAATTATATAGCGCCTTCCATGAGGGCAGCGACACTATTTTGTTTCGCGGTTTTTATCGTTTAGATCAACGGGACCAAGAACGTACTCATGGCGATATTCGTGAGTTACTTTGGTCACATATTGGCGATGACTGGGAAGTGAAAACCGGCGTAGGCAAAGTATTTTGGGGCCAGACCGAATCCCTGCATTTAGTTGATATCATTAATCAAACTGATGCCATCGAAGCCATTGATGGAGAAGACAAACTGGGTCAGCCTATGGTGGCTTTATCACTGTATAAAGACTGGGGTAATTTTACCTTGTTTGCCTTACCCTACTTTAGGGAACGCACGTTTGCAGGCATGGATGGGCGCCTACGTGGGCCGCTAAACATCGACACTGACAAACCTCTGTACGAATCAGAAGATAAAGAGAAAAACCTTGATTGGGCCGCACGGTGGCAGCACACACTAGGTGACTGGGAAGTGGGTTTGTCTTACTTTGATGGCACCTCTCGTGAGCCTGATTTTTTACCTGGATTAAATGGGCAAAGTGAAGTTGTACTGCGCCCTTATTATTCGCAAATTCAACAAGTGGGTTTAGATGTACTGGCTATTGTTGATGGGTGGATAATTAAGTTTGAGGCCATTCAAAGAACTGGCGAGACGCAAGACTATTGGGCCATGGTAGGCGGTTTTGAATATACTTCAGTTGGCGTACTGGATTCAGTTTATGACATAGGTTGGTTGATGGAATATCAATATGATGATCGTCAGGAATTAGCCACTTCTGCAGCGCAGAATGATCTGTTGTTTGGTGCCAGATGGGCATTTAACGATATTGACGGCACCGAAGTGTTAGTTGGTATCGTGCAAGATTTAGACTACGCCCATGTTCGCTCTGGATTTATCGAAGCTTCAAGTCGTATAAATGATAATTGGAAATGGCGCTTAGATGCGTATTTATTTTCAAGTGATGAACCCTCAGAAGTCTCTTTTTTACTGCGTAGAGATGATTATGCACAGTTTAGCTTGGAGTATTATTTTTAAGCATCGAGCATCGAGCATCGAGCAAAGGCAAAGGCAAAAGCAAAGGCATTTGGTCACAGAGTACACAGAGGAAAAGAATTCCTGTTGTAGGAGCTACCGGTGACCGGCTCAGTTTAGCTGCGAATTGTTGTAGGAGCTGCTTTAGCTGCGAACATAAAGTGGAAAGATGCCAGATACGAGACACGAGCAAAAGCAAAAAAAGCATTTGAACCACAGAGTACACAGAGGAAAAGTATTCCCGTTGCAGGAGCTGTCGGTGACCGACTCAGTTTAGCTGTGAACACAAAGTGAAAAACATTCCCAATGTAGGAGCTGCCGGTGACCGGCTCAGTTCAGCTGCGAACACAAAGTGGATAGACACGAGCAAAAGCAAAAAAAGCATTTGAACCACAGAGTACACAGAGGAAAAGAATTCCTGTTGCAGGAGCTACCAGTGAGCGGCTCAGTTTAGCTGCCAACATAAAGTGGATCGATGCGAACAATAAAATAAATGGGGTCACTGACTGACCCCTTAACCTTCTTTATTATTCAGGCTGGGCGATCTTGTCTTGGGTTTTAGTGTCAAAATCACTGGCGTCGTGGCGTTCGTGTAGTTGACTTGAGGGTTCACCCCACGTGCGGTTAACCATTCTGCCGCGTTGCACTGCCGGTCTCAGGGCAATCTCATCATTCCATCTCAATACATGGGTGTATTCATGGGTTTGTAAGAACTCAGCCGCTTCGTAAACTTTGTTACTTACCAGTGCACCATACCAAGGCCAAATTGCGATATCTGCAATCGTGTATTCATCTCCACACATGTAACGGTTTTTCGCGAGGTGCTGATCTAGAACATCTAATTGACGTTTTATCTCCATGGCATAACGATCAATAGGGTATTGGTATTTCTCAGGAGCATAGGCGTAGAAGTGGCCAAATCCACCACCCAATATGGGTGCACTGGCCATTTGCCAAAATAACCAAGACATACATTCTGCTCGCTGAGAAGGTGCACTAGGTATAAGTACATTAAATTTGTCAGCCAAATACAATAACATGGCACCCGACTCAAATAAGCGAGTTGGGGGAGAAGTAGAATGGTCCATCAAAGCGGGGATTTTTGAATTAGGATTGACCGCCACAAAACCACTGGTAAATTGTTCCCCTTGCATAATATTGACTAAATGCGCATCGTATTGTGCTTCATTGATACCAAGGGCGAGTAACTCTTCAAACATCACGGTCACTTTCACGCCATTTGGCGTGGCCAGTGAATAGAGTTGAAAAGGGTGTATGCCTACTTTTAAGGCCTTATCTTCTCTAGCGCCAGCTGTGGGACGATTAATACCTGCAAACTTGCCTCCAAATTCGCTGTCCCATTGCCATATTTTGGGGGGTACGTAACTATTATTGCTCAAAATATTTTCTCCTTATTATATTGTCTTTGATTTTTAGGGTGACAAAAACATCGATTTATAGCGCGATTATTAGATCCATTTACTCCGGATTTTTGCGGGAATTGGGATAAGATACCTAAGAGCAAAGACTCTATCGTTTATATCATATATCTCAGTGTTGTTGTTCTAATTAAAGAGCAATTGCCGAACAGGACAAAATACACCTATACTTCATTACAATTGCATTAAAAAGACAAGTGAAGCCCATGGTTGAAAAACGTCAACATTCAAGAATATTAGTGCAGGATTTACATGCTGAGATTTGTGTTACAGAACCTGGGGCTTGCCAACAATCCATACTGCAAGGTTCGGTTATTGATATGAGTAATTCTGGGATTAAAATAAAGCTCTTGTCTCCCATGCCACATACTTCATCTATGAGTAAAATTAGTATAGTGTTAACTAACTCGAACTTATCTAATCCAATGACAATTAAAGGAATGGTGCGCCATATATCTGTTAACAATGAGTGTGGTGTTGCTTTCTCTAACCAAACAGAAAATGCCGATATTGACGAGTTTTTGTTTGAATGTGTTAGAAATAATGCGACAAATTAACGAGTATTCAACGACAAATCAGCTAACGAGCCAAAGCTATATCTGCTTTGACTCGTAATATGCCAATAAAAAACCTTGCCTCTTATAAATACTTAGCGTGAAAACGTAAATGGTCTTCAATAAAACTGGCTATAAAATAATAACTATGGTCGTAGCCAGGATGATAACGAAACTGTGCTTGATAACCTATTTCTTTGGCCACGTCTTCTAAAGGACTCGTGAGTTTTTGACTTCGGCGAAAATTATCGTCTAGTCCTTGATCAACCAGCATTGGAATATGCAGAAATTGCCCTTGCTGACGCATGAGCTCACAACTGTCATAAGCACGCCAATCTTGTTGATTCTCACCTAAATAATGGGTAAACGCTTTTTGACCCCATTGACACTCCATTGGATTAACAATGGGAGCAAAAGCAGACACTGAGCAAAATCGCTTCATATTCGACAAAGCAATGGTCAAGGCGCCATGACCACCCATTGAATGTCCTGCAATGGCGGCTTTGGGTTTAACGTTAAACTCTTTTTGGACAAGGGCGGGCAATTCTTCGACAATATAATCGTACATCTGATAATGCTCTTGCCACGGAGTTTGTGTGGCATTGAGATAAAACCCTGCACCTAGACCCAAGTCATAGGCACCATCAGCTGCGTCGGTCACATGCTCTCCGCGGGGGCTTGTATCAGGCATGATTAACATGATGCCTAATTCTGCCGCCACACGTTGGGCACCGGATTTGGTCGAAAAATTCTCATCGTTACAGGTGAGGCCACTTAACCAATACAAAACCGGTAGTTTGCTTTTTTTTTCGGCCGCCGGCGGTAAAAAAACACTAAAATGCATTTCACAGTTTAGTACTTTGGAACGATGGCTATAACGTTTTTGCCATCCACCAAAACACTTATTTGCACTTAATTCAGCCAGTTCAGTGGCATTGGTCATTGATTTATCTCCCACCTAGAAATGCACCACAGTTCGAATAGATTTGCCTTCATGCATTAAGTCAAAGGCATCATTGATATCTTCTAAGGCCATGGTATGGGTGATGAAGGTATCTAATTCAAATTCGCCATCCATATAACGTTGCACGTATTCAGGTAACTGACTACGACCTTTGACACCACCAAATGCCGTACCTCGCCATACTCGTCCAGTAACCAATTGGAAAGGTCGAGTTGATATTTCTTGACCCGCGCCAGCAACCCCTATAATGATAGATTCGCCCCAACCTTTGTGACAACACTCAAGTGCCGAGCGCATAACATTGACATTCCCGATACATTCAAAAGAATAATCGACACCGCCATCTGTCATTTCAACAATAACGTCCTGAATAGGCTTATCAAAGTTTTTAGGGTTAACTACATCAGTTGCACCTAATTGCTTAGCAATTTCAAATTTATCTTCATTAACATCAATAGCAATGATGCGGCCTGCTTTGGCCATTTTTGCACCGATAAGAACCGACAAGCCAATGCCACCTAAACCAAATACTGCGACGGTATCTCCGGGTTTTACTTTGGCCGCGTTAGTCACGGCGCCCATACCGGTGGTAACCCCACAACCAAGCAGACAGACTTTTTCTAGTGGTGCATCTTTAGGTATTTTGGCTAAAGCAATTTCTGGGATAACCGTATGTTCAGCAAAGGTTGAAGTGCCCATATAATGATAAATGGGTTGGCCCTTAATAGAAAAACGACTGGTACCGTCTGGCATCAGGCCTTTGCCTTGGGTGGCACGGATTGCTTGGCATAGGTTGGTTTTACCTGAGAGGCAGAACTTACATTTGCCACACTCTGGCGTGTATAAAGGGATAACATGGTCGCCCACCTCAACTAAGGTGACACCTTCTCCAATCGCTTCAACAATGCCGGCGCCTTCATGGCCCAATATGGCCGGAAACAAGCCTTCAGGATCGTCTCCCGACAGGGTGTAAGCATCAGTATGACAAACGCCTGTTGCAACGATGCGAACCAATACTTCGCCTTTCTGTGGTGGCGCAAGATCCACTTCTTCAATTTTTAATGGTTGGCCAGCGGCCCATGCTACAGCAGCCCGAGTTTTAATTGATTTCATTATTTCTCCTTACTAATTTAATTTGTGTTTAATGTGCTGACATCTAAGCGAATGTTATAAACAATTACCGAGTAAACGAATGTCTGCATCGCGCCATAAAACTTGCTTAATTTGATGGCCATCAGCACATATGTTCTCTTTGTTGAGTCTTTGTTGCAGACTTTCTGCGGCTTTATCTTCTAGCTCTAATTTTGTTTGATTATCTGCCAATACCCCAAATTGTTTCGCTTGCTGTCTACGACCTTCAATCTCTTCTCGATCAAGGCCGCGTTCACTCGGACGCTCATAGTCTCTTTGATTGTTACTACGCAAAGAGTCTTGGGAGGTATTACGCCAAGAAATACCAAATATAAATTCAATTGTGCCATTGTCCAGTGTACGACTCTCAAATTTCTCATCTGTCATAATGGGTTCTGGTGGGCCGGCAACGCAGGCGGTTAAGACGAAACTGAGTAAACAAAGTCTTATGCAATTTATCAACGTACTGTCCAATATTATGTTGTTCTCCACTATACTATCGAATTGTGGGCTAAGGTGACAAATTAAGTCGATAATATTTGTCTATATGTCTGGTTTGCATATGAATTATTGAGTAGATTCTCTACTATCAGTTTTTGACCTTCAATATGTTATATTGCAGTTATGCAAAAATCATATTCCTTACGGTCATAAACCCTATTAAGTTTAAAGGAGTTTTCAGTTTTGAAATTCAAAAAATCAGTTTGTGCATTGGTGTTGTTGGGTTTTGGTGGACAAACGTATGCGACTGAAGGCTTATATGCGGTTTCTACCCTTGGTGCTGCGAAAACAGAATTTGCCGATTCCACTAATAATGACCTGTCATATAAGTTAGGAATAGGTTATCAAATCGATCGCCAATGGTATTTCGAAGCTGGTATGCAAAAGTGGGCAAGCGATGCTATGGCTAGCGAATTACCCAGTACCCTTGAGCAATTGCAAGACGATAGTTTGAAGTTAGATACAACCGCGCTTTATGCCACTTTTCTGGGCAAAGCGGCTGGCCCGGCAGGTGAGCTTTTTTATCGTATAGGCTTGCTAAAAACCGATATTAAAGGTCAACAAGTGTTGGCGGGTAATCAAGTTTGCAAGCTTGGTCATTCAACGGCTATTAGTCTGGGTGCTGAGCAAAACTATAGTTATTGCGAATTTGACGAAGGCGGTGTCGCAGGGGTAATTGGTTTAGGTTTTGATTATTTTATTAGTAGTAAAATGATGTTCAGAACTGAAATTGAATATATTAAAGGGCAAAATAATTTAAGCATCAGTGCTGCATATATAGGCTTGCGCTACAACTTTTAGCTGAATTTGTACCAACGTCTGGCGTTAGTGTAGGAAAGTTGGGTAAATAACTCTGCTGATAAGTCTAAACCTTGATGATAAGTCTGCCACAGTTGTGCGTAGGATTGGCTTAAGGTACACAGCGGAAAGTTACTAGCCAACATCACTCTATTTGAACCAAAGCAATCTAAAGCAATGCCTAGGGTTTCTATTACGCTGGTCAAAACCCAGTTACGGTCTGTCATTTCCCACGCCGACAGTTTAACGGCAATGTTTGGGCAGATGCTCAAACGTCTTAAATTGTCTTGCCATGTATTAAATTGGTTAGAGCTTTTATGTGGCGGCCATCCCCCATGATTAATCATAATGGCCATATTTTTGTGGTGTTGCGCTAAGCTCACTAATTTGTCGACTGCGGGCGTATTAGTCAGGGATAGCTGAGCTTCAAAATTAAACCTTAAGTCATTTAATAAACCAAAATGCTGGGTGGTAGAGGGGTGAGTCAAGATAGACACAGCGTCGTCGTCAAGAATGTGTCGTAGGCCTATGACTGATGGGCGTCGCAGCATTTCATTTAGATTATTGGCAAAATCAGCTGCAATTAAATCAGTACAAGCAATCGTCTTAAATGGTAAGTGACAAACACTTTCTAACCAGTCAATTTCGCGCCACGGTTGATGATTATCAAAACCGGCTTCGATGTGCACAAAGCCCGCCAGTGACATTTCTTTTGTCAGCAACAGATCTTCCTCATGGAAGTGTCTGGCGATTTGCTGTTTGTCTGGCCAATAGGGTGGGTTTTGTGGTTTTAGCCAGCCATAGTCACCTAAATTTAAGTCAAATAAATGTAGGTGTGGATCAATTATTTTTACTGGGCTGACAGGCATTATTATTCTCAACTGCTGTATTAGGCACAGGTGGTTTGTGCTTTATTGAGCGGTATAGCCGCCGTCAATAAGCTGCAAACTGCCGGTGATAAACGCCGCCTCGTCACAGGCTAAGAAATAGGCCAAGGCAGCGACTTCCTCTGCTTTGCCTAATCTACCGAGGGGCTGTAATGCCGCTTCTTCATGATGAACTTGTTGCTTGTCGGCCCCAGATTTGGCTACATATTTGTCAATTGCATGGTGGTACAGGGGCGTTTCTATTGTGCCAGGACAGATGGCGTTAGCTCGAATTTGATAGGCAGCGTAGTCCAGTGCGGTGGTCTTTGCTAAAGATGCCAGCGCTGCCTTACTCATGTTGTAGGCAAAGGAGTTACGTTTAGCGATAATTGCTTGGTCAGAGGCCATATATAAAATAACTCCTTTACCCTGTGATTTCATCACTGGCAAGACCGCTTTTGTGGCGGTAATTGCGCCCTTTACATTGATGGAGAATATCCGTTCAAATTCAGCTTCTGAGGTCTGTTCAATGGTGCCAGAAAAATGAATGCCCGCATTTGAAACGAGTACATCCACCTGTTGATATTGCTGGAGGATTTTAGCAAATACCGATTTGGTTTCATCGATATCGGCCAAATCACAGGGCCACCAATCAATGTTAGGTAATTTTTGAGCGGATTTTTGTAGATCGACATTCACCACTTTATAACCGTGTTGCGCGAAACGTGCACAAATTGCCGCACCAATGCCTAAGCTTCCGCCAGTGACAATACAAACAGCTTGAGAAGAATGTTGAGTCATAATTAACCTGTGTTATTCAGTGTAACGAAGTAGGGCTAGGGTAAAGCAATGTTTATTGCCAACCAAGCGATAATTTGATCCTAGACCCGTCCTGCAATTAAACCCTAAAAAACGCCCAAGGGTGGCATACATAAGATGTCGATTATTGTAAAATATGCCAATACCCAAGCAGGTTTATATCCATTTATAGTGAACTTGATAGGCGTCTAAGGTTCGAATGTTGGTGTTCAGTCTTGTCATTGCTTAAATTACATACACAGAGAGAGATGCTTTTTTGTCCCTAAGAATAAATCAGTTTTTGCACAGTAAGGCCGTGTGGGGCCCATTATTAACCTGTTTAAGCGTATTTTGGGCCACCACCTTATGGGCCGCCAATGTTGATGTTACAGGTATTAAAAATGACAAAGTGCTGACGAATATCAATGCCCATATAGACAGTATCGAGCCGCCAGCGGCAAATTATCAGTTTGAACAATATCAGTTACAACTGATTGAAAAAGTAAAATTAGCCGTTGAAGTGTTTGGTTATTATCAAACCCAAGTCACTGTGACCTTACCTGATGCGACCAATAAAAACAGTCACTGGCAAGTCATTGTTGAATTAGGTCAAGTGACAACTATCAGTCAGTTATTGGTAGAGGTTACAGGAGAAGGCGAGCAAGAGCCTATTATTCAGCAAGTATTAGCTAAACTGCCATTGACGCTGAACAAAGCCCTGCATCACGCAGACTATGAATCAAGTAAATCCCTTTTACAAAATGCCGCCCTCGCGCTGGGCTATTTCGATTTTATTTTTACCGAACACACCATCGAAATTTTTGAGTCTACCGCTACTGCTAAGATCAGGCTAAAAATGCAAACCGGTAAACGTTATTCGTTTGGTGAATTGCGATTCCCAGAGGATGCCCGTGCCCAGACCTTAGTAAGAGATTCACTGCCGTTTACCAGCGGTGAATACTATGAAGCGGATAAGTTAGCCTTATTGAATAAACGCCTAAAACAAACCCAGTATTTTAAAAATGTTTTGGTGCGGCCCTTAGTGGCTGACGCTGTCGATTTTGCTGTGCCTATCGAAATTATTCTTACCCATAAACCGCGGGATAACGTTGATTTAGGCGCCGGGATTTCGTCAGATATTGGCCCTAGATTTACCGCAAAATGGCAACGGCCTTGGGTAAACAGTTATGGGCATTCACTGGGAACTGAGTTGTTTATTTCGCAACCCGAACGTTCTATTAGTTTAGATTATCGTGTGCCCATTGAAGACCCCGTGCAGAATTACGCGAGTTTTCAAATTGGTTTTCAGTCGCAAGACGACAATGATACCGCCAGTAAACGTTATACCATGTCAGCCACCCGTTACTGGACGGTGGTCGATTCTGAGTGGCAACGAGCGATGTTTTTGCGTTTAGAGCAAGAAACCTTTACCCAAGGTTTAGATGATGAGCAAACTACGCGCTTGGTTACGCCTGGGTTTACTTTGAGTCGTTTACGCACTAAGGGTGGGCTAGATGTATATTGGGGCGACAAACAGTCCATTACAGTAGAGAGCGCCGCTGACGCTTTTTTCTCAGATATCAACCTAGTACGTGTTACCGCACAATCTAAATGGTTGCGCAGCTGGAATGAACATCGAGTGTTATTTCGTGCTGATTTAGGCGCAATAGCGACCAATGACTTTAGTCAAGTCCCCTCGAGTTTGCGGTATTTTGCCGGTGGCGATCAAAGTATCCGCGGTTTTGGCTATCGCAAATTGTCCCCCGTCGAACTTAACGACATGGGAGATGAGGTGTTAACCGGTGGGCGATATCTTGCTGTGGGTAGCACAGAATACAGCTATCCCTTTGCTGAAAATTGGCGTTTGGCCCTATTTTTTGATGCGGGTACGGCCACCAATAACTTTTCCAGTGATTACGCAACCGGCATTGGGGCGGGTGTCAATTGGTTGACGCCCGTTGGTCCTGTGCGCATTTATGTGGGACGTGGTAATAGTAGTTACGAAAGCAGCTGGCGTTTGCATTTTTCCATGGGGCCTGCACTGTGAGAAGTTTAAAATGGATATCAGCGATTTTATTGGCTTTGCTGCTAAGTGCAGTCTTATTGGCTGGCTTTGTGTTTACGCCCTGGGGTACACAATTAGCGCTTAAGGGCGCTGATGCATGGTTAGATGAATTAAGCATTGACTATAAAAGTGGCGGTCTGGGCTCTGAGTTACTATTGAATCAAGTGCAATGGCAACAATCTGAGCTGCAGGCCACAAGTAAAGATATTCAGCTTATTATTGATTGGTCTTGTGCCTGGTCGATGAATGTCTGTATCAACACCCTAAAAACCGGTGCAATTGATGTGCAATTAAGCGCACAAAATGATGACACCCCAAGCTCTAGCAGCACAGAACTGCTCACCTTACCGTTTAATTTGAAGGTTGATAAGCTAAACATTGGGCCACTTAATGTGCTGATAAAAGATCAACTTAAGCTGTCTTGGCAAAGCGTCAGTAGTCGCTTTAGCTTTGAACAAAGTTTAGATGTTGCAAGCCTTAAACTAGTGTCATTGCAGGTTGATTTACTCTCAAATGAAGTGGCTACGCAACCCGCTGAACCTTTTGATTGGACAACATGGCAGTATCAAGGGATTGAGCAATTGCCTATCAGTTTGCCCCTGGCTTTTAATTTAACTGAAGCGAATATCGCTCCCTTTACACTCAGTGCCAATGGACAACAAAGCCTGCTCTTAAGCTCAATTGCATTATCGGCTAGCGCAGAGGGTAAAAGTTTGAGTTTACGCCAACTTAAAATTCAGCATGCTCTAGCTGAGGTATCTGCCTCTGCTGAGGTAGGGCTTGAAGGCAATTTACAGCATCAAATCAATGTTAAGGCGCAATACTCAGAGCCGCAGGGCGGTGTGGTTAACCTTGTATTGTCGTCTAAGGGCAATCTACAGCAACTTGAAACCCAAGCCCATCTTAGTGGATTGCTTAAAGCTGATATAAGCCTTAAAGCTGAGTTGGCCTCTAATACCTTGCCGGTGGATATAAATTTGTCATGGCAAAATTTAACTTGGCCCTTAGTTAAGCAAGCAGGTGTCGCAGCGCAATTTGAATCAGCTCAAGGTCAATTAAGCATGATGGGTAACCTTGACGGTTTGAAGTTAGTGGGACAAGGTGCCCTAGGGGGACAGTCTGTGCCCAATACTTCGTTTAACTTGCAAGCCAATGCTGATCGCCACCAATTGTTACTCGATGCTTTAAGCCTAACTACCTTAGGTGGGCAAGTTATTGCCAAAGGCGCCGTGACATTTTCAGACCATCTTGAAATTGTCACTAGCCTAGATTTACAGCATATTAACCCGGGTGAACTTCTGCCTGAGTATCAAGCGGACATCAATGGTCAACTGCACGCTCAAGTATCCAACGCTGCGGGGCAGTGGCAGGCCAAGTTGAGTGAACTGAATATCAAGGGAATGTGGCGTGATTTTCCTTTAAGTATTGGCGGCAATGCTCAGATTGATGAATTAGAGAATGTAGTCCTCAATAAATTTAGCATCAAAAATGGCGATAATAGTTTAGTGCTGGATGGCAAATTAAGCGGTGATCGTAGTATAGATTTTACGGTGCAGCTTAATGCTCCGGCCATTGAGCAAAGTGTGGCAGACGTTAAAGGTCGTTTGTCAGCCACAGCGCATATCAGCGGTACAATAGAACAACCTGCTTTACAATATAGCTTAGAAGGTGAAAAACTGAGTTTTGCAGATATTAATGTCAAAGCATTTGATGGCAAGGGCCAAGTGTTGTGGGATGAGTTAAAGCCGGTTTCTATAGAGTTAAATGTACAGCAAGTGATTGGCATTAATAATCAGATTGATGAGGCAAAATTTAGTCTTACCGGCAATGCACAGGCCCATGAGTTATTGCTCGACACCACCAGTAATAAAACTAATCTCTTAGCTAGGATCCAAGGCAATTTAGCCAACGATTCTTGGCATGGTCGCTGGCTTGAGGGGCAAATTGAGTCTACTTATGCCTCATTGACATTAGTTGAGCCTTTCAGTATTTCTGCAAATTGGGTTTTGCAAGAGTATGTTATTTCGCCTCATTGTTGGCAGCAAGTTAATAGTGATTTGTGTGTTAAACAGGCCAGTTTTATTGATAATCGTGCGCGTTGGGATTTGGCCTTGCATGAACTTAATCTTATTCCCTTATTGCAACGTGTTGTTCCGTCTTTTCCTCCCATTGATTCGACCAGCAAGCTCAGCATGACCGTAAAAGGAGATTGGCTCTTAAGTGAACTTCCCAGTGCGCAAATACATGCAAGTTTAAGCCCCGCGAGTTGGCGTTTCAAAGATAAAAAAACCTTACAACTCGACATCAGTGAGTTTAATATTGATGGCCAAATATCTGAGAAAAATGTCAGTGTAGCGCTAGCGTTGTCAGGCCCGCAAATCGGACTATTAGCCTTGAATTTGCAGGGTGAAGCAGGCGTACTAGCTGACCAACTTGCCAGGCCTATCAACGGCGAATTAAGCCTCAGTAACATTAACCTTGCGCCTTTTAGGGTGTTGTTACCGCAGCTTGATAAGTTCGAAGGAAAGTTAGCCGGCACTACACAGATCACTGGCACCTTGCAACAGCCCTTGGTTAACGGCGTGATCACCTTAAGTGAAGGAGCGTTACAGGGAAAGGATATTCCGCTTATCATTAGCGGTGTTAACCAGACACTTGAATTACAGGGTGATAAAGCGTCCTTAAGTGGCAGCTATTTGTTGGGTAAAGGCAAGGGCACTATAGTGGGTGACCTTGCCTGGCAGCCGCAACTAGAAGGTAAAATAAAGGTAGCAGGGCAAAATCTAGAGCTAGATTATCAAAGCATGTTGCGAGCCCAAATCAGTCCGAATATCGATATTCAATTTTCGCCCGATGCGGTTAATGTGCGTGGCGAAGTTGTTGTACCTTATGCACGCTTTAAATTAAGAACATTGCCACAGGGAACGGTATCGCCCTCCAAAGATGTGGTGCTAGTAGAGCAACAAGCGCAATTGGCCCAAACCGAGCAAATATTGGATTTAAACGTATTAGTGTCAGTGGATCCCAAGCAAAGAAATGACGTAAAACTCGATGCCTTTGGTTTAACCACTGACTTACGTGGACAAATGCGCTTAGAAAGTAGCAAGTTGGGTATGATTGCCAATGGTGATGTACAACTCGTTAACGGGCGTTATCGGGCTTATGGGCAAAATCTGATTATTCGTGAAGGTGATATTACCTTTAATGGACCCTTAGACCGACCATTTTTGAACATCGAAGCGGTGCGAGATCCTAAACTCACTGCTGATGATGTGGTGGCCGGTATTCGGGTCGACGGTGCGGCAGACAATCCTAAAGTAGAGGTGTTTTCAGAGCCAGTAATGGAGCAGCAACAAAGTCTATCGTATATGTTAACCGGACGGGGCTTGGGTCAATCGAGTGGCGACAGTCAAGATACGGTATTAACCAATATGTTGCTAGGTTTTGGCTTGGGACAAAGCGAAAACATGGTGAGTAATATTGGTCAAAAACTGGGTTTCAAAGATGTCAATTTGGACACCAGCGGCCAAGGTGATAGTACCCAACTATCGGTTTCAGGATATGTCGCACCAGGCGTCCAACTTCGTTACGGGGTAGGGGTATTTGACTCGGTAACAGAGGTCGCTATTCGCTACGAATTATTACCACAACTCTATATTGAAGCGGTTAGTGGGCTAAGTAATGCTATTGATATTTATTATAGTTTTAGTATTAGTGGTAGTGATGAACAGAAAACAACCGAACATTAAGCTATTGTTTCTAGTTGAATACTGTTCAGTGTGTCGATTTCGATAAAATTGTTATAAATGCTGTTAACCCAGATCGAAACTTATTAGTTAATAACACCGTCATAAAACGGTTTTTGCTCTGTTATAGTAAATAGTAAATACTAATTGAATATTTATTCTAAAGAATTGAAGTAGTTAGCCGATAACTTTAAGGTATCTTGTTTTGTTCTCTGTTTTTTCAATGGTGAACTCACATAGATCAAACGTAACTTTATATATATATATAGGAATGAAATGATGAAGCAATTCAAACTCAATAGGTTTCAACTAAGCGCAGTATTGTTAATTGGTGCAGCGGGTTTGGCTCAAGCTGAAACCGTAACAGTACCTGCAACTGCAACGGTTGATAATACAATCGACTTTACTTTTACAGGTTCATTAGATTTCGGTACAATCCGCGCAACTGCTGATAATTCAGCGGTTACTACTTGCGTTGGTTTAACTATACCGGCCAATCCAGCAAGTGCAACTACCGCAACACTTGGTACTGCAGGCGCTGCAGCTTGTACTAGTGGTGCTGGTACTTCGGTACTGCAAAGTGTTGGTGGTACAATTGCTCGTCCAGCATTTGCAGTTGCTGGTTTAGCGCCATTCACTGGTTTAAAAGTAACAGTTCCAACTACAGCAGTAAATATGACTTTGACTCCTGCGCCTGCTACGGGTTCAATATTCCAATTACTTGATTTCACTGTTTATCAAACTACAGGTACGCCAGCGTCAGTTACTTTGACCTCAGGTGTAGGTAACATAGCCGCTAATGCAACGGGAAATATTGGCTTTAGTGTTGGTGCATCATTAATTACTGACCCAGCTAGCACTGCAACTTTAGCCTATGAAAACTCTGCTTATACCGCTAGCTTTGATGTTTTGGTAGCTTATTAAAAAGTTTTTGGTATGTTTTTACCCAACTAAACGATATATGCTTTAGCCAAATTATCGTTTTGTTGGGCCCTTCCATGTTTTGTAAACACCTCCTCTGTATTATTGGTACATTTTTTGTATTAAAAATAGCAAATGCCGAATTATTGACAGATTCGAATCTTAGTTTTGGGAAAATTGCCGTAACGAGCAACGCTGATGTTAGTACGGTACAAATTTCAAGAGCAGGAAGAGCATTTGCCACCGGCAATATTTATATAATCGAAATTGGGCAACCAGGTGTCTATACTTTCACAGAACTGCCTCCTTATGCGGCGGTAAATTTGTCAGTTACGCTACCTATTTATTCAACTTCGCCTATACCCGGTAACCAACAATTTACTATTAGCGCAATAGATATGCCGAGTACTTTGGGAGTGGATGCAAGTGGTACGAGTGAGCAATTTAAAATAGGAGGGGTTTTACAAACTTCGGGCTTAGGAGGGGTGTATATTGGACCCTCTACATTTGATTTTATTATTCCAATTGATATTAGTTATTAAAGGTTAAATATGAGAAATTCGTTTATTTTGAAATGCTGCTTTGCGTTTATTTTTACTTTATTTTTACCATTGACTGCCAAGGCTAATTTGTTGATTTATCCTGTCAGAGTTTCTTTCGATGATCAACAGCGCAGTGCACAAGTCACTTTAACAAATACATCAAATAAGACGACTACTTATCGACTTGATTGGATTGAGAAAAAAGGCCAGACTGACGGAAGTTATATTGATTTAAGTAATGAAGAAGCCAATGGCTTTCCCATTGCGAGCCCCATGCTGCGTTATTCACCTCGGCAAGTAACCTTAAAAGCGGGTGAACGTCAGGTAATAAAATTGTCCTTGCGCAGACCAAGAGAGTTAGCTGAGGGAGAATATCGTTCTCACCTTTTATTTAAGGCTATGCCTCCTAGCAAAGAGGAAAGTGAGCAAAGGACGACTAGTACTGACATAAAGATAGTCTTGAGTTTTGCGATACCAGTAACTGTGCAGCAAGGTAAATTTGACGCTCAAGTAACATTGAATGGGGCATCAATACTTTATAATCTTGAAAAAAATACTGGCAAGGTCAGTGTTGCTATGACTAGACAAGGAAATAACTCTACTAGTGGCGATTTAAGTGCATTTTGGACTCCGACTGGAGGTGAAGAGGTGTTGATTGCAAAGTTAGCTGATTTTAATTTTTGGCCTGAAACTAACTCTATAAATATTCCACTAATATGGGCAGATGCTAAATTTTCTCCAACTGACGGTAAGTTAAGAATTTTTTACGAAGGTGTCAGGCAATTTGATGATATTACCTTTGTAAATAAAGAGCTTAATATCAACCGTAATCAAATTGTAATTGAAAAATAAGCATTACTTTTAGATTGAAGTAAATTAATGGAAACACTATTAAATGATGAGAATAGTTTAGTATATGTATTGGCTATATAAATTTTTTTTTGCTTTACTCCTTTTTATGTTGAGTATTGTGATGACTTTTACTGTGGCATTGTGCTCATTTGAATTAAATGCCGCCGAGGTGACTCGTGGTGATATTAGAAAAACCCTACAAGTCATAAAAGAAAAGTATGATGAATCATCAACAAAAAACAGAATAGCTAGTTCAAATGTAAAGTATAAGTCGCAACAAATTGAACCACAAAATGCCAGTAACCCAAATATCGAAATCATATCGCAAACAGATCGAATTCCCTCATTTAATTCAATACCTGAATCTGAAATAGTAAGTCGTTTTGCCCTCGGAGAAGAGCTGATCTTTGGTATCACTTTGGGCGATATTCAATTAGGCGACGCTTTTGCAATAGTAAGTCAAACGGGTTTTAAAATTGGGTTAACGGAATTTTTCCAAATAGTCGATTTTCCAATAGATGTCGATGTGGATAATGTGTGGGCTGAGGGGCAATTTAATGGAGTGAATAAGTTTTCTCTTTTAAGGCGTGCCGACAACAAACTAGTGGCCAATATTAACAATCGAGAGTATGTCATTTCCAGTGAGCAGGTATTAATTGAAGATGATATTTATGTTGAATTAAGTGAGCTTGCTAAATGGTTTGCTTTTGACGCTAAGGTTGATGAGGCGCGCTTAGTAATTTATATGACTAGCGACATCCCTTTTTCAATAGAAAAAGACAATATACGCCGAAATCGAAAGGTGATTACAGGAGGGCAATTTAGCGATTCTGTTCTACCTTTACAACATTCACCATACCAACTTTATTCAGTGCCGTTGTTGGATGCCCAAGTTTCAACACGGTTTTCGCAAGAATCAAAGAATGCTAGTGCTTATTCTATTTTATCAAGCCAAGATGCCGCCTATTTTTCAAGTCAACTCTATTTAAACGGAAACGATAATAATCATTTGAGTGATGCCAGATTGACCTTATCACGCCAGTCATTGCAAGCAGATTTACTTGGTCCATTGCATATGACGGAATATGCTTTTGGCGATGTTACACCAGTTAATATTGGTGTTGGGGGTACTCAATCCCTTGGTCGAGGTTTTAGCATGAATAATGCAGCTAACCGACTAGTTGATAACCGACAGGTCAATTTAAAGGGTGAAATTCAAGTAGGATGGGATGTTGAGTTGTATCGAAATGGAGTATTACTCGATACGCGACTAGATATAAGTATTGGTCGCTATGAATTTAATGATATTGAGTTAAGTTACGGTTATAACGATTTTGAGTTGGTGTTTTATGGACCTCAAGGACAAATTGAACGGCGTACGGAAACATATAATGTAAATCAAAATATACTTAACGAAGGTCAGGGGATTTGGCAGTTTTCCGTGGTAGATAATAATCATTCATTATTTGGCGTAGGCGATTCGACATCAGATAAATCCTTACTAGGTCCCGTTTTAAGTACTGTCTATGATTATGGTGTAAATGATTGGTTGTCGTTAGGGGTTGGAGCATTGCTGTTTAATCCTGAAGAAGGTGAAATGACTGAGGCTTATACGCTTCGGTCTAATATCACACTGGGGTCATACGGCTTATTCAATAGTATCTTTCAATTAGACAAAGACAAGCGTCGCAGTATGTTACAGAGTTTTAGAACTAAATTAGCTAATGTTGCCTTAGATGTCTCATATCGTAGAGAAGAGTATTTAACCCAACAATTGGATGCGACGAATAATCCAAATTTAGTTGATTATGACAATATTCGTGTGCGTTTTTCTGGGGCATTATTTGATGGTTCAAGTCTGCCAGTAAGTTATGACAATAGTTGGAGCAAAACCGAATTTGAAAATGGCAACAAATTGGAGCAGTTTGAAAACGCGATTGGGATAAATACTCGGTGGGGTGGTCTCACCAATGGTTTAATATGGTTGAGGTCAACTGAACAGGAGGAGCTAGGTAAGGTTGTTGATTTAAATGTCTCTGGCTCACTGGCTTATACGGCTCGAATGGGTAAGGTTTTCACTCGATTATTTTCTAACTATCAAATAGAGCCTGTTGCAGAGTTTTATTCATTTGGCACTACCCTAAATTATCCAATTAACAATAACTTGAATTCTGAACTTCGGTATACCTATGATGTGCTTAGTAAAAATGATACCTACAACTTCAGATTGAGTTGGAGTGGCGATTCATTTGCTCTTAGCGGAACAGCGGGTTACGACCGTAATGACCAATGGAGTGTTAATTTATCCTTGAGAATGGGGTTAGGGTACGAACCAAATACCGATACTTTTTTCACATCTGGACGTCGACTTGGTGATTCTGGTGCAGTGTTAGTGAGAATGTTTGAGGATGAAAATTTAGACAAACTTTACAACGAAGGTGAAACTGTTCTACAAGATGTAAACGTCAAAGCGGTACAAGCATTTAGGGAAGAGAATACGACATATGATGGAGTTGCTGTCCTAACATCATTACCCACTGAACGAGCTACAGACATAATAATTGATGAATCAACTTTTTCTGATCCTAGCATGATGGTTGCTGCCAACGGGTTTGCCATTGCTGCCCGCCGTGGTCTTATTCAACAATTTGATATACCTGTGGTGAAAGGTGGTGAATTAGATGGTTCAATTTATTGGCTGAATGCAGACGGTGTGGAGCAGGTGGCACCTCATGTCCGCTTGAATTTAGTTGATGCAAATGGTGATGTTATTGCAACAACCCGCAGTGAATATGACGGTTATTATCTTTTTGACAAAATACTTCCAGGAACATATCAAATTTATGTAGATACTTCTGCCGGTTTGCATAGAGGAATGGTGCCAGAGCGTTTTAAAGAAGTGAGAATATCTAATCGTGGAGACCTTATTACCGACGTTGATTTAGTCTTAAGGCAGTTGAAATCTGCAAATGGTTATATAGCAAATGTTGGTTCTTTTTCATCTATTGGATTACTAAAAGTATACTACAATCTCCTGAGTAGAAGAGTGCCCCCAAAGTTTTTCGATGATGTTTTTTTCATTAAGACAAAACAGTCAGATCGCTATATTCTTGGTCTTAAGTATAATGAGGGTCAGGGTAAAGATGCTAAAAATTCAATGGTAGACTTTTGCAAGAAACTCACAGCTCAGCAAGTAGATTGTTTAGTGGACAATGTAGATTTTGAGTATTAAGGATTTATATGGCACAAATTAAAATAAGTTCATTATTAGTACTAGTTTTAGTAATGGCGGGATTATCTGGTTGCAGTAGTTTATGGCAAGATCCCCACCAAGATTCAAATATGTTGACAACTAAACAAAAGGAGGAGTTGATATATATTTTAGATAACTATCAAGAGCATGAGGCACTTATTGCACAATGGAAAAGTAGTCAAGGAAGTATAAATCGACTTTTGGCAATTGAGAATGAATTAAAAATGTTGATAGAGCAATTGAACAACTTTGAGACAGAAAGTAAAGTTGATGAATCACAAGCTGCAGAAAACTTAGAACAGAAAGATCCACAGCCTAAAGTCGACACATTGCCTGTTGATAGCCGATTCCCTAAAAATACAGCTGAATCTCAAGGCGATTATACTCAATTCTTCGCAGTGCAACTTGCAGCGTTAAGCAGTGTAAAAAACTTGTCAAATATATGGCAACAACTTAGCCGGCAACATTCGAATTTACTAGGGAATTTATCTGCAAATGTAGAAGTAGTCGAATCACCAAATGGTAAATTTTACAGGCTAAAAGTCGGCGAATTTAATAGTAGTAATGAGGCTGTAATTTTATGCGATAAGCTAAAAACGCTTAGTGTTAATTGTATGGTGAATCGTTATATAACCCTTCCGGTTTCTTTAAGTGAATTTAATTTAGAATAATTGTTTAATAAAAGCTCAACGATTGGTAATCATCACTAAGTATTTGGTTTTATTCTATAGTAGATAGTCGGTGTTACTTTCTAACGAGTTGAGGAACTCCCTAAGCAAATAAAGCAGATTGTTTTAACAGAATGACGTTTGTAGTGGCATAGTCAGTTTGGCTACCGATTAAGAGATGTTTTATGCTGTAAAACATGGCTTGGATTACTTTGCAGTTTCCCTAGCCGTGAATAAGGGGTTAATGGTACTTCTCCTTGTTTTTTTATCTACTTCAGATACCTTAGTCGACGCACCGAATGAGATAATGACGATATCTTAAGGGGTAAGGGATTGCTATTGATAAGGACATTCTACTAGGCATCTGCAGATAATTATTACCTCGCTTGAATCTTAGTTGCTATCGTAATTACAATACTTCTATCTGCGATCAGGTGAAGAACTAACAATAACGACCGTTTGTACATTGCTCTGATAAGTGTCTGTCTACTTGCAAATAACTAGAATAGCATTTTAGAAGTCAATCACTCATTATTTGCTGCCACAGGCATTGATAGTGTTAGCCATTATTGGCGGGACCTCAGCACTAATTACATTGCATAAAACACTTTGGTCATTTGCCACATTTAGCACCTGATTTTAGTATCACATGCAATCATTAATATTGCCTTTGTCATAAACTATAGAAGCAAAAATAACTTAGCGAGTTTATCAATTGGATTTATAACGCAGTTGAGATTATTCCAACTAGCGGTTTACTGCGATGCCATAATTCTCGATAACAAAATACGGAATAACTAGGCTTGTTGCTGAAATAATTTTTTGGGTTTTAATGTCAAACAATTTGCTGTTAATACGCACACCGTTTGTTTGATAGATCATATTGCCGGATAATGCGCAGCAAAGTTCGTCGTCAGCTATTACTTGCGTCAAACGTGTTAAAATAAAATTTCCTTCTTCATTTATCAAAACCATGCCGGATGAATTTAATTCGGCAATAGGGTAGCCTTCCTTTACCATTTCTATAGCTAAGGCCTCAGCAAATTGGTTACCTAGTGAGTTTGTGCTCGTAAGACGATTGTCAAATTCAACGAAAGACGTAATAGCAATTGGCTTGTAAAACGCATTACTATTTAATTCAAAGTCTAATAACATTTGCTGAGCATAATCATTTAACGATTTGTGATGGATACGTGGCGAGTATAGCGAGTAATCCCGAATTTCCGTTTGAGTATTTTGTGAATCTTGCATTTTAATTAGATGTTTATTTAGTGTCATTTCATTTTCATTTTCATTTGATGCACAGCTGTTTAAGCATAATATCACTAGAGAATACAGGGCAAAATATTTGCTTTTAATCATGATAAAACCTCTTGGTTTACGTTGAGTTTGCTTTAAGTATTACTATATTGACTTGCAATTTTTTGAGGGATTAGTGTTTTCCCAGTCGCTAAAACATGTTTACTTTCAATGTCAACAATACGTGCATGTAAAATGTAACCTTGCTGCACATGAGTCAGGGTACCTACTAAAATATAAGAAATTGAAATATCTTTATTTAATTCTTGATAATCTCGAGATAAGGCAAAGTCACCCTGAGGAGTAATGCGAATAAAATTAGTTACTTTAAAGTCTAAAGTTGTAAATCCAAAACTATGTAATTCCTGCATAAATGCATCAGAAAGAGTAAACCCCAAGTCATCTGTTGCATTGTATTCGGAATCGGCAAAAACAAAGTTTGTAACAGCTATCGCTGCAGTGGAATCAACGGAATTCATGTTTAAGGCCATCTCAGCCACTAGTTCTCTGACATAATCTTGCAACTCCAATTGATTACTGCGACTTGATGAAGTGGTAAATGTAGCATTTTGAAACAGGCTCGATCCTGAGTTAGGGTCATTCTGACTGTTTGAGCAGCCAACTGCTAAGATTGAGAAAATAAAGATATTTAAAAGTGAGCGTTTCAAAGTTATTCCCGCCATTCTGATAAGGTCTTAGTTTATTAAGCAAATTGTGCGCCATATTAAATTTATTTTGTGGCATATAATTTGCTTTTAGATAAGCTTTGGGAATAAGGTAAAAATGAATATGATTGAATTACATAAATCTGTTAGTTTTTCTGTAGGAATATGTTTGCTTGCTGCCTTGTCTAGTTGTGGTGTTTTTGATGGAAATAAACTGACACAAGATAATATTAAAGAGACTGAAGAACTTAATTATAATGAAATTAATCAATATGTTAATGAATGGAAAGATGCAAAACCTGGGCTTCAACGTTTAACTGAGCTTGAAAATGATTTGGCTTTAATAATTAAAGAAGTGAGCAAATCTTCTACGCTTAAAAATTTACCTCAACAATATAGTGATAAACAAATTACCGATCTTGTTCAAGCAGAATACGGCAATATGGAAGCTAGCTCACAGCCTGTTTTAATTGAGGATGGCAAAGAACGGCAGTATTTTGCCGCTCAATTGGCACTTTTCCTAAGAGAAGATAGTGCTCGAGTTGGTTGGACTAGATTACTTAATAAGTATCCTAATATACTTAGTGGGCTTACTCCTTTAGTTGAGAAATCTGTTGGTCAACATCAATCTTTGTATAGCCTGAGAGTGGGCCCATTTACAAAGGAAGAAACTGCTGCTTTACTCTGTAGCATTTTCAATCAGTATAAATTCAAATGCAGAACAACGCCTTTTGCTGGTTACCAAATATAGATATTTTGTTTAATAATTTGATTTTAAAAAAGGTGGCACAATAACTTTTAAATTACGGCCGTTAAATAGTAAATTTTTGTGGGGTCAATATGTTGATGTAATTCAGCCATATACAAGCTCAATGATTTTATTGGATTTTAAGCTGAAAAATATGAATTTTAGCACTATGGTTATTTCTTATAAGATATCTCAACCATGTGGCGGAAGGTGACGCTTTGGTTTAACTTTGCTGAATATGCCCTTGTTAGAATTTAATGATGAAAGTGATATATTTACCTAACAATTTATGATGTAAAAGACCGAGAGAGATCAAATGGCTAAGATTAGTTTCTTTTTAGAATGTTTACATTTATATCGTTTGCAGCAAGGGCTAATAGGATATATCTAGAGCAGGTGTGTATTACAAATTGGTATTAAAATAATAAAATATTGAGGTAAATATAAAAACCATTAGGTACAAACAGCGATAACCACAATTTATTTCGCGTTGTTGTTTGATAATTCAGTTTCGATGTTTTGGGAGCCTGTAACAGATTCTGTGTAACTGCCATTATTTAAGATGTTTCTCGAGGCGGTCCCCGAACTCGATAATAAAACGAACCATCGCCTGTCGCCAGTTATGAATTGGCATAGTCCATTTCTTTGATGCTTCGGTGATGGCTAAGTACACCATTTTCTTAGCTGAATCGTCGCTTGGAAATATCTTTCGTTTCTTAAGTGCCTTACGGATAACGCTGTTGAGAGACTCAATGGCATTGGTCGTATATATCGCTTTTCGGATGTCCGCAGGATAATTAAAAATAGTATTTAAGTTCTGCCAGTGTGCTCGCCATGACTTACTAATTTGCGGATATTGCTCGTCCCAGGTGTCGCTAAAACGCTCGAGTTCAAGCAGTGCTTCTTCCTCTGTACTTGAACGATACACACTCTTTAAATCAGTCGTGACAGCCTTGTAGTCTTTCCAAGAAACGTATTTAAGCGAATTACGCACCATGTGAACGATACACAGTTGAACATTGGTTTGTGGGAACACAGCATTAATTGCATCAGGAAAGCCTTTAAGGCCATCCACACAGGCAATAAGGATGTCTTCTACCCCACGATGTTGCAGCTCAGTCAGCACACTCAACCAGAACTTAGCGCCTTCGTTCTCGGCTACCCACATGCCCATTAGCTCTTTCTGACCTTCGGTATTAATACCAAGCGCAAGGAAGATGGATTTATTGATAACACGTTTATCTTGGCGAATTTTCACCACAAGACAATCGAGATAAATTATCGGATAAATGGGGTCTAGCGGTCGTGATTGCCATTCCACTACTTTGTCGATAACGGCGTTAGTCACTCTCGAGATAAGCGTGGGTGAGATGTCTGCCCCGTACCATTCATCAAAGGCTTGTACTATTTCCCTTGTGCTCATGCCTTGGGCATATAGCCAAAGAATCTTTTCATCCATGGATGTAAATCGAGACTGATTTTTTTTGATCAACTTAGGCTCAAAAGAGCCATCACGATCACGTGGTGTGTCGAGGTCGAACTCACCATCTTCCGTTTTTATTCGTTTAGACGTTCTGCCGTTACGACTATTTTTGACAACTGACTTAGCATGTTTCTCGTAGCCTAAATGCTCATCCATTTCAGCATTTAATGCAGCCTCAACGGTTATTTTCTTCAGCATTCGACTGAAATCATTTAGGTCTTCTGGGGTTTTAATGCCTTTAGCCGCTTCTTTAGCGAAAGCTTCAAGTTCTTTTCTATTCATTTGCATCTGCCTATCCTTAATTCTCAATAGAGTAATTTATGATAAGCAGTTACACAAAATTCGTTACAGCCTCATGTTTTGGACGCGAGAACAGTAAAAACAAGACTTAATTAGATTTCAACTTATTATTAGTGCTTGTTATATAATTGATATTACGGAGAAACTAATTTTATATTATTTGTTGAATTTACTTTCGGTAAATAATTATTAATATCTGGCGGTAAAAAGCCTTGAGCAGTAGACAAAATGGTTTTGTTTGACAGGTCAATAATACGAGCATTGACTAAAATCCCATCCTGATAGTTTGTTAGTGTTCCTGACACAATATACTTAAGCAGCCGATTATTTTCTGGCAAACTAAGCTCATCAAGCAAACTAATATCAGTATCATTTGCCCTTAACATAAGGCTTTCATCAGTGTCACTGATATCAATAATAGGTATGCCAAATTGATGTATTTCATGAATAAAACTTTCGGTAATTTGCGTACTAAGTATATTTTTACTGTTTGAGTCTTCATTTGTATATATAAAAGTAGATACAGCCATTGCTGACTTTATATCAATAGAAGGTAAATTCCCGATGAGATCTTGGCTAATCGCTTGGATGTATTGATTTATCGAGTGTTTTTGCGCTTTCATACTATCGGTCTTTAGATAAGCAGAAATTGTGCTTGGCTTTAATTGAGATTTGAATTGTTGTTGAAAACTAATACTAGATTCTAAGGCAGTATCATCTGACAAAATTGCTATATTGTTATTTTCAAGCGTATTTACATTGACGTCATTATTTAGTGATGAACAACCACTTAAATTCAATCCGATTACTAAACTTAAATAAAGTATTTTCATATACTTTCCTCATCACGTAAAAAGGTTTAAAACCTAGCAACTAGCTGGCTATTATATTTCCTATTGCCCATCACAGGGAAATAATATGCTTATATTCCGAAGTAACAATTCATTATTAAGGTTTTAATTTTGAAAATGTTTATTGTTTCGTAAACATAAGCAATTAAAGTGCCAATGGTTATTTCGTATGAGAAATTCAATATTAATTACTGTCGTCGTCAATAAACTCTTTGCCCATTTGTAAGTTACGAGTGGCGAGTTGAACTTCTTTTAAAAAGGTTAATAAGGCAAAAATAAGCAAGATCAAAGAGATAGTAAATAGAGCAATGACGGCATTGCGAAAGTTAATTTGCCATAAGTCACCAACAAATAGACAGACCACCACGCCACAAACAAATAATGCAGAGGCCACACATAGACCGATGGCTCGGTTGATGAGGTTGACTCTGCGCCACAGGTTTTTAAGTTCTTTTTGCGACATTTCAAGATAGGTCGGATTTTTAAGCATCATAATCCTACGTTCTATGATCCTCGCTCTATCAACAATTCGCCCAAGCCGACCCGACATCACATTTAGAAAGCCCGCGATGCCAGTTAACATAAACACGGGGGCCACCACTATTTGAATGATTTGGGCTAAGTCAGTTGTCGATGCATCCATCTTTATATCCTGTGGTTTTAAAGGCTTTCTTCAGTTGGTTCTTCATCGTCAACTTTAACGGCCCATAAATCATGATCGTCGGCATGGATAATTTGCGCCCAGATAATATCACCGGGCTCAACATCAAATTCGTCGGTTAAATGCACGTTACCATCGATCTCAGGTGCATCGGCATAACACCGGCCTACTGCACCTTCACTGGTAACTTCATCAATTAATACTTGGAACTCAAGGCCAATTTTTGCTTGTAATTTAGCGGCACTGATCGCGGCTTGTTTATGCATAAAACGTTCGTGACGTTGCTGTTTTACTTCTTCACTAACGGGGTCGGGCAGGTCATTGGCTTTAGCACCATCCACGTCTGAATACATAAAGCAGCCTACTCGATCAAGCTGAGCTTCGTCTAAAAAGTCGAGCAACATTTGAAAGTCTTCTTCTGTCTCACCAGGGAATCCCACTATAAAGGTTGAGCGAATGACTAAATTTGGGCAGATTTCACGCCAAGCTTTAATGCGCTCCATGGTGCGTTCTGCAGCCGCTGGGCGTTTCATTAATTTCAGAATACGCGGACTGGCATGCTGGAAAGGAATGTCCAAGTAAGGCAATATTTTGCCTTCCGCCATTAAAGGCATGATCTTATCAACAGAAGGGTAGGGGTATACATAATGTAAACGCACCCAAATACCTAAGTCAGCGAGTTTTTCACACAAGGCTTTCATGTCAGTTTTTACTGGCATGCCATTCCAAAAGGCCATTTTATTTTTTACGTCCACGCCATAGGCACTGGTATCTTGCGAAATCACCAATAACTCTTTTACCCCGGCATTTTTCAAACGTTGTGCTTCATCTAATATATCGCCAATAGGGCGACTGACTAAGTCACCACGCATGGAAGGAATGATGCAAAAAGTACAACGGTGATTACAGCCTTCGGATATTTTTAAATAGGCATAATGCCTGGGGGTTAATTTAACGCCGATATCAGGCACTAAATTTAAATAAGGATTGTGCACCGGCTGAGGCAAGTGGGTATGGACGTGATTAACGACTTCTTCATAAGCATGGGGGCCAGTAATGGCCAACACATTTGGGTGAACTTCGCGAATGTCATCTTCTTTAATGCCTAAACAGCCAGTAACGATAACCTTACCATTTTCAGCCAAAGCTTCGCCGATGGTATCGAGTGATTCCTGCACGGCTGAGTCGATAAAACCACAGGTATTGACTATGACTAAATCGGCATCTTTATAAGTGGGTACTACGTCGTAACCCTCGGTGCGCAGCTGAGTCAGAATACGCTCTGAATCCACTAAGTTTTTTGGACAGCCTAAGCTAATAAAACCAATGCGCGTGCCTTCTGATGGTTTATGTGTGACTCCAGATTCAAGCACCTTGACGGGTGTTTCTAAGGTAGTGGTTTTATTTGGGATATAGGTTTCAACTGTCATGTAGGGCCTTGCTGCTTTGCTTGTGATATCCAAGCTAAAAACGATATAAATGGAAGTTTGGCTAACTTTTGCTGGAGTAAAACAGACTTGTTTACTCAAAGTAACCTTCAATTGTGCCGATTATACAGGAGAATTTGTTGCGGTGTAACGGCTAAGTATGCAGGAATGTCTATGAGTCTAAACTCGACGCTTAATGTGCTCGTTTGAGATGGGGAGACTCGACAAGGAATATTAACCATATGATATTAAAACATATTAAAATAACCAACCTAACTTAGTGTTACCAACAGTGTTACTAAAAACAAAAGTCAGCCATAAAATTATCACCAAACGCTGTATTGTTAGTAGTTGTTATCTCCACGAGTAAAGCCTAGCCTATAAAAGTTTTGAATTTCGCGGGTGTGTAAAAAAGTTTTGAAAGTTGCGGGTGTGTAAGAAAAGCTTAGTCGACGGTACTGTATGGTAAAGCCCTAGACTTTTACCCCCCTCCCTATGGAACCGCTTTACATTTGAAAGCAGACCGTCGTCATCGTCAATCCAATTCCCAACTCCACGTACAACACTAGCATCGAGCTGCGAATTACCATTGTGGATTCGCCCTAGGATGGACTCACTTTTTACTAGGTTTACGGGCTTATGATGGGTATAAAAAAGCCGAAATTAATCGGCTGCTTTATAAGCAAAAAAAGCACCTACCGATTGGCAGATGCTTATTGAATAGTTTTAAACTAAATTAAGATTTTTTCATAAATCTACGTGATGCTAAACCCATTAGGCCTAATGCGAAGATAGCTAGGGTAGAAGGTTCTGGGACTGGGGTTGTATCATTATATCTGATAGTCGTTGTGATTGATGCTGTACTTAAATTTAGGTTTACACCACTTGCAAAATCAACATTAACAGTTATTGAAGAATCACTTAATATCGAAGTTAAATCAGCTGAGGATATAACCCGAGAAACCATGAATAAGTTATCGTCAAAATCAAAGCTGGTAATCAAGTTTGAATTCGTTGCCTGAATTCCTGTTTCGCTTATTACAGACTCAATATCAAAACCAAATGATTCACCAAGTGATGCTCCAATCGAAAAGTCACCTCTAATTAAAAATTCCAATATCCCTTCGCCTCCATCAGAAGAGAGCGCAGGGGAAAAAATAAATGTAAAATCTTCTCCTGGTGTTATTTGATCTTTATTTTCCGAAAATATAATCAACCCAGCATTAGCAAAACTACTAACACCCAAAACCAAACCAGCAAAAGCCATTTTCAAAAATTTATTTTTCATATTGATATTCCTTTTAATCCCTTCCTTGGAAGGTAATTGCTAAAGTGATACTTCACCATGTATTGAGGGCAAAGCAGAAAGCGTGCCAGAATAACTATACCCAATAATTACAATGACTTATGAATTCATCGTAAATTAAATTTTTTGGATGTGTAAAATAATCAGACACACAATATCTTTAGTCAATCAAGCTGATTAGGTGATGCGATTGAAAAGGGTGAGTGTTTCTTTAAGGAGTTTGATTGCTCTGTAAGGAGCTTGCGCTTTTCAAGTACTCGGCACACAGTTTTATAGCTTGGGATGCGATACGAATAACTTATTGTTTGAGTAATTTTATTGATAAGCAGTTGGTTATGTTTAGCTTGTTCAAGTCGTTTCATGTAGTAGCCTGCTAAAGATATTCCATAAATTGATCACCAAAAGTTGTTTTCATTTGAGCTATTGCCATAGGCCAATATTTCTTTTCTAACTCAGTTATCTTATTTCGTTTTTGCTCAAAGGTTTTCCAACGCATCCACTTTGGTTTAGGCCAACTGGCGGCTTGTTGAAACAGATTGTTTACGTCAGGCCAATCATAACCCCATAATTCTTTTCTGAGTTTTCTAATGCGCCTCATAAGCCTCTCTTGTGGTCGCTCACTTTGGCTGGCATAGCATAAGCCGATACACTGCCTACAACCATAAGCGTATTTAATCGCGTATAGGTGCTGACGTGGCTTTTGGCAGTATGGGCAAGTGATATAGAGTTTATTGCTTGCGCTTCGATTATCGCGCTTTAACGCTATTTTATGTAGCTTGTCATTTATAGTGAAAGTTATGTATCGAACACCATATTTATTCGCTTTTAAGGTGAATTTTTGATGGTCATTATTAAGTTGTTCAGCATTAATTGAATAGCTACCAGTAGGCATGGTGAGTAATGGTTTAAATACATTGGCATGTATGCGGTGATACTCGCTAGTATAAGCCCTTGTTTGTGTTCTGCCGTAATGATGACCTTTTGGCATTGTTATTTCCCCATTTAAAAATTAAAGAGAAAACACGGTATCTTCGCCTACTTCTCTGCGGGCTGCACTAACCCCAACTTGTTTAATAGGCGCACACACATACGGCATTAATTTAGTTAAAAAGCTCAACCTTTGAACGGGGTCTTTAATTTCTGTTAGCGTCGCTGGCAAATTGACTAACTCTTTGTGAATAGCATCATTTATCAAATGCCTAATGTTGCCACTCATGTATTCACTTGAAGGTATTTTACTACTTGTTGGCATATTAAACCCTAACCTCAATGTGTACCGATAAGTTTACATTATACCATTTTTATTTTGTACGAAAAACAGGTTTTAACTAGGTTGATTCTTAGGCTTTATGCGGCTAACCGCATAGTTTTTTGTTTGGTCTAATTTATATCCCTTCCCTCTGGCTTTAGCTAGGTAGGACAAGCGCCATATTGCCCCCTGTATCGACTCATAGTCATTTCTTTTTATGTTGTAATAGCAGTTGTCAGGAAAGTATTCAGAGCCATCTAGTTGCTGCCAGATTTCTTTTACCTTAATTGTTACATCATAGGGATAATTTACCTTATGCCCGTCAATCATCAGCGCATAGTGATAGTGCTGCTTTTTGGCCGTTTCTAACTCCCTACACCAAATAAAGCCAATTCGCTTTAAGTTGTAATTACGTTTAAGCCATTTATGTAATCTGCGATTGAACACCGTTATCATCACGTTATTTTCAGTATATTCATAAACTCGCAGGTCAAACCGTATTATCTGTATTTTGCTATGGTGGCTTAACATGGCATCAACTTGCTTAACCATCGCGTTTATAGAGTGCTTAATCAACCCACTTCCTTGCGAATTCACCCACCAAGTATTTCCATTTACAGTAATTGCTTTGTCATTAGTTATGTAAGGCATATTGATTTAATAACTAAGAGATTAAAGAAAGGATATTAATAATTACCTAGCCAAACGTTAGCAAATACATACCTGTTGTATCCATCTATATCAAAGGATGTGTTTTAAATGGTAATAATTTTAAGGGTAAAAAACCTATAAACAGTGACCATTAAAAATCAACTTTTTATCTACGGGGCATGACAGGTATGTATTCACTAACTTAATTTCTTCGTTATACTCTAGTAATTGGCTGGTGGTTTAGCCGCTAAACTTCACCCACCAGCCAGTTCAAACGAAAGCCTACTTTGCTAATCCTTAGTAGGCTTTTTATTTTCAATGCGTTGTTGATATGCTTTATCAGCTTCGGCTTTTTCTTGCTCTGCTATTTGTAGGCGCATTGCCGCATTTTTACTTCCATAGTACGAGCGGTCTTTATATTGCTTACGGGCAATGGTTCTTGCGTCCTTGTCTAGCTCCCAATCACAAGACAAATGACTCTCATCAAGCCAGTAGAACGCTTGTTTTCTATCTTCACACTCGCCTTGTTCGGAGTGAATAAGCCAGTGCTGATAATACCCTCCTGTAAGTTGTTGTAAGTATGCTCGAAAGCCCCCGCCAAGTTGATTACATAGATGATCTCTAGGGTGTTTGTTGCCATCAGCTAAAATAATAAGTAATTCATAGGCTGGGCTATTTTGCTCTGGAAGTGCGCCATCAGGAGCGGTAAAGAATAAATTATCCATTCTGCCCCCTATGCCGCTTTAGTGCGTTGGTTGATTAACTCTTGAACAAGCTGTTTGATTTGTTCAATTGATTGCCCCTCAATACGAGCTTGAATTACAGCATCAACTTCATTTTTGATATACGCAATTGCGCGGTCACCTATAGAAATAGGTGGGCAAATTAAACCTGCTTTTTCGTCTAGTTGTAATGCTGATTTAGATCTAGTGGTTATTGCTAAAACTTCGGGTCTGCGAATTAATTGATAAAAATTGTTAGTAGTCATTTTTAGTTACCTTAGTCAGTTGTTGAACGATTCAGGCCAAATGCTACTTAGATGAATTTATGACGAAACTTCTATCCTGTGATGTACGTTCTGTCATATATATAGTATTGATTTTTATAGATTAAAAATTTCTATTATTATCTTTTTGATTGTTTCCGCTTCCCGTTTTGTTACTTTTAGTGTTTCCATCAGCCAATCATCTATATGACTTTTGGGAATGTTATGTGGCTTAGACTGATTACTTTGCCATCTAGGAAAATCGTTTAAAGCATTTTCAGTTAATTTATATAAATCTTGCCACGTTTTAGTACTGGTTATCTGGTCGGAAAAAGATAACTTGCTCCCTGTTGATTGGTTTATTTCATTATAGTCTTCATCTTCTAAAGCTCTTATAAATCTTCTTAATTCCGAGGTTCGAATAACAAACACGTATTCATGTTCGTCTAACCCGCCAGATGGAAAATGTAAATCCTCCATAGATTTACCTTTCCTTGAATCTAAATATTTCAATCTCTCCTCTTTATTTCGTCGTCTTATATTTTCAACGTCTTCATCACAAAAATTTTGTGTATAAATAGACCTCTCCACCATTTCACAATAGGCTTTTGAGCCTTTTTGATATTCATTATCATCAAAATCTGTTAATAGTTGCGCCAACACGCCGTTTTGCTCAACAAATACTCCATCTAGTCCACACAATGTAACTTCTAATCCCGAAGTAAGTTGCTGATAATAATACTCAAGATCAATTGCTTCGGAACCTAATAGGGTTAAATCCCAGATACCACTAATTGTCCTATAGTTCCTCTCCATTTGAGTGAACTTATTATCAGATATGTGGATTTCACCTTTAGTTGGCATACGAAAAGGGGTTTCTAGAGGCTCGTTTAATAGCTTTTCAACAAGCATGAATTCAACCTCTTCAATACCAACAATTTTTCCTAAATGAGCGGAAGCGCCATTTACAAAATTTACAGATAAAACTATATGCTTATCTAAAGCCAATCTATAAATATCTGCTTTAGTAATTGGTTCACATAAAGCGGTTGAAAGATGGTCTATAGCTTCATTTAACGTAAGCCATTCTCTTAATTTAAATAATTTACTCATGTATCCCTACAACTTTTAAGTTTTTTAACTTTCCAAACTGAGCTTGCTCTATATGCTCAGACCACCAGCACATTATTTTTTGCCTACGCTCCAGATACTGAGAGCGGTTATAAGCTCGCCTAACATCATTCTTGTCAACATGCGCTAATGCGGCTTCGATTACATCACCATCAAAGCCTTGCTCGTTTAACGTGGTGCTAGCGAGTGAACGCATACCATGAGCGACTAAGCGCCCTTTAAAGCCAATACGCTGTAAAGCCCTGTTAGCCCTTTCTGAGCCACTAGGCTTATTTGGGTGTCTTTCTGCTGGGAATATATGCTTACGCTCACCAGTAAGCGGTTTAACAAGCTCTAAGATACTTAATACTTGTTCTGTTAACGGCACCGTATGTTTAACTTTCATTTTCATGCGCTCAGCTGGTATTTCCCATAACTGATTTTCAAAGTCTATTTCATCCCAACTAGCTTTAGCTGCCTCACTCGAACGAACCATAGTATGTAATTGAAATTCTAATAAGCATCGTGTCACTAAAGTAATATTTGAATAACTAATTGCTTTAATCAACTTAGGTAATTCTTCTGGCTTAATTGTCGCCATATGAGTAACTTTTGGTGTTTCAAATGCCGCCCGAACACCAGCCAGCGGGTTATGGTGTATACGGCCAGTATTAACAGCATGTTTCATGATCTCGTTTAAGTGACCAATAATTTTATGTAATGTTTCTAAGCTACCTTTACCAGCTAATGGCTTTAGGACTTTAATCACTTCTGGCGCGAGTAGCTTATCTATGGGTCTATGCCCAATTTTTTGGAAGAGATGATTTTCAAAATTGCGGCACAAACTTATTGATGTGGTTTCAGCTATTTTTGTCTTTTTGATTTCAAACCATTCGCGCGCAATATATTCAAGTGTAAAACCCAACCTTAGTTTTTCATCACTTAATAAATCATCGCGATGTTCTTTAGGATCAATATTTTTCGCGAGTAATTCTTTTGAGCTTGAACGCAGTTTTCTAGCCTCAGCTAATGTTAAAGCTGGGTATTGACCTAGGCTTAAGTTCTTTCGTTTTTTAGTAATGGGCTATTTAATAATTAAATAGCCAACTTTTAGTTCCAGTGGTTTTAACTCTAAGTTGAAGGCCGTCACCATCCAACAAGGTGTAATCCTTGTCTTTCGGCTTAGCTTGCTTAACTTCTGTATTAGTCAGTGGTTTGGTTGTTTTAGCCATTTTGGTAACACCAGATTTAAAGATCCATTTCAATGTTACCAACGATGTTACTAAAAAAGCTGAATATTACAAACCGTTATTAATTTTTATTAACCCATAAAAAACCCCGAGAGACTTATTTTTGTTAGCCTTTCGGGTCTTTATTGATTCTTATAGAACCTTTGTGTGGTGCAGATGGGGAGACTCGAACTCCCACGGCCGTTAAGCCACTAGCACCTGAAGCTAGCGTGTCTACCAATTCCACCACATCTGCAATACGGCGCGATTCTATACTGGCTTGCCACTATAAAGTAGCCCTGCATCGTGAGTTTTTACATTATTTTTATATTTAGTCACTGGATAACAAGTCCCCGGCCTTATTTGTCTGGCACACTCAATGTTTCAATCAAGTCTGGGGAGTGTAAATAGTGATAAAGTGCCCTTATTTCATCCACTCTTAGATAGCTAAGGCGCTGGCGCCCAGTCTGTGTCATTAAGCCTAAATCTCGCTGACCAAGTCCGATCCCGGTGAGCATCAATTGTTTAAATGCCTCAGCATCATAGGCATTGACCATAATAAGACTTGGGCTAAAACCAGTGTATCCTTTAAAACTAGGGGCGTGGCATTCTGCGCAAATGCTACGGGCGAGGTATTCCCCTAATATGTCGGGCTGAGTCTGCTCGGTATGTTTGGGCGGTGATATATCCTTTACCAGATCAACTGCAGGGGTATGGCCTTCAGTTAATAGTGTCCAGCGCCACTCAAGTGAAGGCTGACGCATGCTTGCAGTATTTTGGCTGATTGGCAGAGTGCGTAAATACGCCAAAATATTACTCAGGGCCTCGTCAGACAAATATTGGTAGGTTTCAGATGGCATGGAATAGAGGCTAGTGCCATTGGGGCGAATGCCTTGACGGATCGTTTGCTCTAATTCTTGGTCGGTATAGCGATGAACAATTTGGCTTAAATTAGGTGCTGATAAACCATGATATGCTTGTCCAATGGCATTTTTACCATGACAATCGCTGGTGCAACCGTGGATAGTGGCTAAGCGTTTACCTTCAATAATATCGGCATTTGCTGCTACCTTAAAATCTCTATTTATAGGGCTATAGTGGGTATTCATCTGATAAGCCGACAAGCCATAGATGGCGGCGAAGAACACCAGCGGCAAAACAATGATACTCATTGCGAGATATTTATATTTTTTTTGCATGATTGTTTCCGTAAATGCACTTTGAGCAATTTAGGCCATTATTTATGGGGAATGAAATTTCCGCAAAATATACTGAAATTCTGCTAAACCCTATCAACATTGTCAGCTCAGACCGATTTGAATCTAATTGCATTATAAGGGGCTCACCTCTGCCCCCTTGCTTTTAAGGCCACACCTGAACCGCCGTAAAATTACCCAGGCCCCATCGTGAAACATTCAATATCGCTATCAATCTGCCAATGTGTAGCGAAATGGGACAGCGGGTAAACCTGCACTATTATACACATTGGCGGGACTGTTATCGGCCCAAGCATAACGTAGCATTTTAGCTTGTTTTACTTTGGGTGAACTGACGATGATAGTGTCGCCGTCAATTTGGGCTTGGGCATTAAAAAATTTACCATCAGCGCCAGCTAACGCAAAACCCAATAATTCCTGGCCCTTTACCTTTAAACCACCATCAACATGACGGTATGACACAACTAATACGTTTTTACCCGCAACTAGTTTGGCCTCTACCTTGGCTAGGCTTGGGCCAGAGTAAGAAACAGGCTCTTTTAGCACCACATGTTGAGCTACCCGCCATAAACGTTCGCCTACATCAGCTTTGTTGCGCGGGTGAATATCATCGGCATCACCAATATCGATGGTGACAGCCATGCCTGTATTGGGCAACGTCAGAGCGGAGGCTTGAGCTTCGCGCAAAAGCGCCCAATCGCTGTTAGTCGCTTGCTCTTTTTGCTTGAGGTAACTGGCTAATTGCACAAATAAAAATGGCAGTTCAGGCTCCTGCCATTGCTGACGCCAATCGGTGATCAATCCTTTAAATAGCTCACTGTATAAGGCGTTTGCGCCCACGTTATTTTCACCTTGATACCAAATAACCCCAGTAATTGGAAAATTGACAAGGGGATGGATCATGGCGTTAAACAGGACACCGGGCTTCCAATTGTAAAACTTTACATCAGGGACTTTCGCTTCGATGTCATTGGATATTTGCCATTGGCCACTCAAGTCGAGCTTTTTACCGTCTAGCGCTAAATAAAATCGTTCTTTTTTACCGATTAATACTTTGTTATCCCAGCTATTTGCAGCTCGCACCACAATGATATTGTCGCCAACATTTAGGGCTTGTAGCGGAATGTTCACAAGTTTGGTGGTGTCTTGCCACCCTTCTGAATACACCTGTTGGCCATTGATAAACACCCGACCAATTTGATTGAGTTCGCCCATATCTAAACCGACAGAGTGAGGCAGGGCGCTAAGGTGAAAGTGTTTTCTGGCCCAAATTATGTCACTGAGTGCTTGGGTTTCCACGTTGGGTAAATGCACAGTTGACCAAGTTGAATCATCAAAATCTGCGGCCAATATTTTTCCATCAGCAAAGGCCTTGGGACTATCAATCAACTGCCATTTTTGTTGTTCTAGTTGGTCGTTGTGGGTAAATTCTTGTTGCCACTTTTGCCCATCTTGCTGCATGTCTTGTGCGTCTTTTTGATAAGCCTTAATATTGATTAAGGCCTCTACAGAGGTCCAGGCCTCAGCTGGCGTGCCTCCCCAAGTACTATCAATAATAGCCAGCGGAATGCCAGTGTGTTGCTGGTAACGTTTGGCAAAATGCCAGGCAATGGCCGAAAACTCTCCACTCGTTGCGGGACTGGCGACTTTCCAGCCAGCGGCAGGTATATTGTCTTGTGGTGTGGCTTTATAGGTTTTATTGAGTTCGAAAAAACGAATTTGGGCATTCTCACTGTTGGCTACTTCTTGTTGCCAGTCATCAGTTTGCCAACTTAGTTTCCATTCCATATTGGATTGCCCAGAAGCCAACCAAACATCTCCAACCAAGATATCGTCGACAAACAGTCTTGTATTACCTTGCACCACATTAAGTTGAAATGGTCCCCCCGCAGTCTGTGATGGAAGGTGAAGCCGCCACTGACCGGATACATCAACTTGCGTGCGCTCGGTACAAAGAAATTGCTGATCTTGTAATAGGCTTACGGCAATATCAGCCCCTGCTGGCCCCTTACCCCAGATAACCAAGGGCTTGTTGCGCTGAAAGACCATATGGTCAGAAAAAATGGGTGCTAGGGCTAGAGAATAGGGCATGGGCGTAGCATCTTTTAAACTCGTTTGTGGATTACTGGGCGCTTGACTGTTGCAAGCTATTAGTAGGCTAGACAAGATAACACTTATGTAAAAACGTAAAAAGGTAGCTTGCATCTTAATGATCCCTTACTTGTTGTGCCAATGAACTCAACTGTTTCCCATGTTGTTCAATCACATTTAAGGTAGTGATATCAGTACTGAACACTGAATTTAAACCTTGTGGCTCTTGCGGTGGATCACCCAAAAAATCGTCACCGGCTTGCCAAATAAAGTCTTGTCTGATGGTGCTCGCTTCACCGCTCCATGCCCAAAAATTACTGCCAGAGGCCAGTTCGCCCGCTTTTGCGGCCTTATACCAATGGGTATATAAATTTTCTAATAATTTATCTCGCCACTTGGTGGTAGATTCTGGGCGATAATCAGCATTGTCACGTTCAACACCAAATTCTTCTAGTACCATAGGTTTATTTAGTTGTTTGGCTAAGACTAAGTGTTGGTCAATATAACTCTGTGCTTTGTTTACACCATTTTGAAAAGTAAGTTCTGGGTTTTTAACATCAAACCAGCCCCAGTTTTTGAGCCATAAATGAAAGGTGGCGTAATCAATACTGGCTAATTGATGTGCGGCTAAAAATACTTTTGGGTCGCGGATAGAGCCCATAATACCTTCGCTGCCCGTGGTAACTAGTTGGTGGGGAGCCAGTTTATGAATAAACCTTGCGCTTTGATCAATCCAATGGATATAAGCATTAACGTTTATTTGTCCATCTTGATCGCTGCCGGGTCTAGGCTCATTAGCGAGCTCCCAGGTCATAATAGTTGGGTCTTGGTTATAGGGCACGCCGTTTATACTATTAACCCTGGTGATGACCTGTTTTATTGCCTGTTGGTAGTATTCTTGTGCCTTTGGCATATGATAAAAACGCGCGGAGTTTTGCATAAAACCGTTCCAGTCTCCGGTAACATCAGGATCGAAAACCTCGTCACCTGTGAGCCAAGATACGTATTGCGACATGCCGCCTGACCACTGCCAAAAGTTGTTGAGAAATAATACGGCTTTCATGTCTCGTTTTGCCATTTCGGCTAATAAATAATCGAGGCCAATAAGTAAGTCCTGATTTAATTCGCCAGGTTTGGTTTGAATGGCCGGGCGCAATGCCATTTTTAACGTACTGGCTTCTGCCATGGCCAATACCCGTAAATTAGTGATGCCACGGGACTTTAGTAGATCCAGTTCTCGCAACAATTGTGCTCTGTTGCCTGGATAACCCGCTAAACCTAAATATCCGCCCTGCCAAAAGTTAGCCCCAGTAAAAAGATAGGGATTTTGGCCGATAAAAAACTGCCCATGTTTTACGGTAACAAAGTTTGCACTGCTGGCTGTTTTATTGTCTGCGGGCGTTGACTCGCAAGCGCACAACAGCAGGGCCAGCAGTGAGACAATAATACCCCATCGATTATTTAACATAATAAGACTTACTCTTTAGGATTTAAAAACAGGGCTGAATAATTCATTTAATAAACTTATCTAAGTTATAGCTGGTAACCGGTTACAGTTGACTTGAGTTTGCCTAACACTTAGGTTTAAATCAATTGTTGTTGTGCACTTTGACTCACATAAATTTAACAATTAGCGCGTTTTCATAAAATAGTGGCCGGAATATTGGCTAACTTAGTGACAATCATCTTTATTCGATACGCTAGCATTTTGTTAACAAGCTGAGTAATATAAAATGAAACCGGTTACTATTTGGTGGTTCGATTCTATCAAATAGCGCTTTTAAATTAACTCAAATTGGAAAACTT